>Ga0268276_1000013_pt1 | contig 242680 bp, 212 predicted proteins | sample saktaG_4_FD_190145 | JGI IMG/M metagenome (GOLD analysis project Ga0268276, IMG submission 190145) | Saline water microbial communities from Sakinaw Lake, British Columbia, Canada - sak_2010_1_5_45m | ecosystem: Environmental > Aquatic > Non-marine Saline and Alkaline > Saline ... | reverse complement strand
TTATGCCGGATATTACCCGAATGAGATTCATATTGGTTATGTCACAAATGGAGTTCACTATCCAACGTGGACAGCCAAGTCGTGGCAGCAGTTATACCTGAAGGTATTCGGGGAGGAGTTTCTTAGTAATCAGTCAAATCCGGAGTTCTGGAAGAAGATTCATTCAGTGGATGACGAAACGGTATGGAATACTAAACTGAAACAAAAAAACCAGCTTTCGGAATATTTACTTAAACGTGTGTATGATGACATGACCCGAAGGAACGAAAACCCGAAGGTGATGTTCAAAATCAAAGAGTCGTTGCCAAAAAATGCCATGACCTTTGGATTTGCGCGTCGTTTTGCAACCTATAAACGGGCACACCTGCTTTTCAGCAACCTCGACAGATTATCAAGGATTGTAAACAATGAAGTGCGGCCCGTGCAATTTATTTTTGCCGGAAAAGCGCACCCACACGACAAAGCAGGCCAGGATTTGATCAAACGCATCTTTGAAGTGATGCATATGCCAGAATTTCTGGGGAAGATATTGTTTGTTGAGAACTATGACATGGAACTGGCGAAATACCTGATCCGTGGTGTGGATGTTTGGCTCAATACACCAACACGTCCGCTTGAAGCCTCTGGAACTTCCGGTGAAAAGGCTATCATGAATGGGGTTATCAATTTCAGTGTTCTGGATGGTTGGTGGGCAGAAGGATACCGCAAAAATGCAGGCTGGGCACTCCGTGAAGAGGAGACATACGACAATGCCCAATTCCAGGATGAGTTAGATGCAGAGACCATTTATTCCATTCTGGAAGAGGAGATTGTTCCTCTCTATTACCAACGGGATTCAAAAGAGGTGCCTGTTGAATGGGTGTCCTATATTAAGAATACCATCTCCGAGATTGCCCCTCATTTTACCATGAAGAGGCAACTGGATGACTATTTCGATCGTTATTACAACCGGATGCTGAAGCGTTCAAAAGTGATTATCGGAAAGAATTACGAGATGGCTCGTCATATCGCTTCATGGAAAAGGAAGGTGATGCGCGGATGGGATAGCATTGAAGTGTTATCGATCAAGACCCCTGATTCGACGCAGAGGCCGCTGCAGTTGGGACAGTCTTTCAAGGCTGAAATCATCCTCGATCTGAATGAACTTTCGGGAACTGACATAGGGATTGAGGTTCTTTTTGGTAAAAAAGTGAACGATGTCGTGAAGGAGCCGATCTTCATCAAGGAGATGCAGCTTGAAAAGGCAGAGAAAAACATTGTATCGTTCACATGCGACATCTCCTTAAACCAGGCTGGTGTATACGACTATGTATTCAGGCTTTTTCCCAAGAATCCATTGTTGCCACACCGTCAGGATTTCCATCTGGTCAAATGGATTTAACTAAACGACACTTATATGAAGTTACTTGAAGGAAAAACGGCTCTGATTACAGGGGCAAACCGGGGAATCGGAAAAGCAATCGCCATCAGATTTGCTGAACAGGGTGCAAATATTGCATTCTCAGACATTGCCTACAATGATGACTCAAAGGAGCTGGAAAAAGAGCTGGCCAATCTGGGTGTCGTAGGGAAGGGGTATGCGTCAGACGCCAGCTCACTGAGTGGGAGTGAGGAATTGATTGCACACGTTCTTGAAGATTTTCAATCCATCCAGGTACTGGTTAACAATGCAGGAATTACCCGTGATACACTGCTCCTCCGGATGAGTGAAGCAGATTGGGATGCTGTGATCAATGTCAATCTGAAGTCGGTATTCAACCTCACGAAAGCCATTCAGAAACATTTTCTGAGCCAAAGGCAGGGAAGTATCATCAATATGAGTTCTGTCGTTGGCTTGTCGGGGAATGCGGGCCAATCAAATTATGCAGCTTCTAAAGCCGGAATCATTGGATTTACCAAATCTATTGCCATGGAGTTGGGAAGCAGAAGTATCCGGGTAAATGCAATCGCCCCGGGATTTATAGAGACAGAGATGACTGCCAGGATACCGGAGGATTACCGTAAAGCGTGGGTTGAGAAGATCCCGCTTAAACGTCCTGGTTTGCCTTCTGATGTTGCCGATGTATCCGTGTTTCTTGCTTCAGATCTTAGTTCCTATGTGACCGGACAGGTTATCAGCGTGTGCGGCGGGATGCATACTTAATCTTTTATCGTTTGGGACTCCTTACTGAATACCCTTTTTGGTTCATTCTTTTATGCATCCTCCTGGGAGCCGCTTATGTTTTTTTTCTCTATTTCAATTCAGGGAAGGGGAGTGTTAACCCATGGCTGCGCATCGTGATGGCAGCTCTCAGGTTTCTTGCTGTATTTTTAATCTCATTTCTTTTGCTCACTCCACTTATAAGGCAAAATCTCACAACAGTGGAGAAACCGGTTATCATAATCGGTCAGGACAACTCTCAATCGTTAATTCTTGGCCCCGACTCAGCCTATATTAAAGGGGAATACCTGAGGAGACTGAATCACTTGATTACTAGTCTGAAAGACAAATACGATGTTCGCACTTACTCCTTTGGTGATGATGTGACATCCCCCATGGAAATCAATTTTGATGAAAAGGCGACGGATATCTCCCACTTCTTCGCAGAAATTTCAACACGTTATGTGAATCGTAACGTTGGAGCAATTATCCTGGCTTCGGATGGGATCTATAATTTTGGAACAGATCCTTACTATACGGCAAGAGATTTACCGTACCCGGTTTATACAGTGGCACTTGGTGATACTAACGATCATCGCGATATTCTGGTAAATAAAGTACTTTATAACCCGCAGGTTTTTCGGGGAGATGATTTTCCTGTTGAGATACAGGTTGATGCCATCCATTGTGATGGGGAGAGGGTTAGGCTCACTGTGAACGAGAATAGCAAGGAAGTGGCCAGCTATGATATAGAAATAAGAGGTAATCATTTTTCGAGGCAAATCCCGATCCAACTGGAGGCCAAAGAGCCAGGATGGCACAGGTATTCAATAAAACTATCCCCGGTTTCCGGAGAACTGAGTGCGGATAATAACAGACAGGATTTCTTTGTTGAGGTGATAGATGTAAGGACAAAAGTTGTGATCGTCCATGATGCTCCTCACCCGGATATAGGGGCTATTCGACAGGCACTTGAAAGCAGTGAAAAATTTGAGGTGATTGAGCGATCTCCTGAAGAATTTCTGCTTACTGCCGATAGTGCCGCACTTGTAATATTCTATCAGGTCCCTTCAATACAGGGGGTCAGAATTTCTGAATCGGTGATTTCCAATCTCCCATCAGCTCTTTTTGTTCTTGGTTCGCAATCGGACATCCCTGCGTTCAATAAGTTGAATCCCGGAATGATCCTTTCCATGACACGACTATCGTATAGTGAATCTTATCCCATTCTCAATGAGGCTTTCCCATATTTTACTATCAGTCAGTCTCTTGTAAGACTTGTTTCTGAATTCCCGCCCCTACAGGTCCCATTTGGATCCTACCAGTATTCATCGCTTACAGAGGTTCTTGCACATCAACGGATCAATGGTGCTTCAACCCGTTTTCCTTTGATATCGTTTACCAACACAGCAGATCAGAAGCGCGGATTTATTATAGGTGAGAACTTCTGGCGATGGAGAATTTCATGTTATGTTCAAACGGGAGATTATCTGGTATTTGATGAATTGTTCCAGAAAGTTATTCAATACCTCGCTGTGAAGCAGGATAAGAGCTATTTCAGAATTAAAATGAAGTCTGAGTATCTTGAAAATGAGTCTGTTGAAATACAGGCTGAAGTTTACAATCAGAGTTATGAACTGATTAATGAGCCGGATGTTACCATTGTTATCAGCGATGAAGATAAAAACAATTACCCGTTTACATTCGGGCAAACCGGTTCGGCTTATTTCCTGAGAGCAGGAACATTCCCGCCGGGTGTATATACTTACAGGGCATCGGTGATGAACGGGCCGGACCGTTATGAAAAAAGGGGCTCATTTGTTGTTAAACCGGTAAATCTGGAGGCCGTCAACCTTACAGCCAATCATAACCTATTAAACCGGATTGCAAAAAGTCACCGGGGGAAAATGCTCCTCCCATCTGAATTGGAGAATCTTCATGAATTGTTAAAACAGAATGAGGAAATACATGCTGTCTCATACGTTCAGAGAATCTTTTCGGAGTTGATCAACGCTCCTTGGGTGTTCTTGCTTATCCTCGGGTTCCTTACCTGTGAGTGGGCACTTCGTAAATATTCAGGACTTTAATGAATCCGATCTCAACGTATCTATTTTATCTGATTCTGGCTATTTTAATAGTGGACTTCATCCTTGAAAGGGTATTGGAGTATCTCAATACAACCCGGTGGAGCGATACGTTGCCAGATGAATTGATGGGTCAAAACGCTCTTCAAAGGCAAACGCTTATTTTACCGGTCTGGGTATGAAAAAACGAATTGTCTTGTACGATACACTGATTCAAGACCACTCCACAGATGAACTGGTGGCGATTCTTGCCCATGAGATCGGGCATTACAAAATGAAACATACACGACAGGGGATGGTGATCGCCATCATACAGACAGGTCTGATGCTCTTTATATTATCTCTGTTCATCCGCAAGGAGAGCTGGCTGGCGGCCGATTTTTGTCAATCCATTTCAGGCTTCTCTGGAAATAAAGCAATGTCCGATTTTCAGCTTGGAATACTCGCTTTCGGAATTTTGTATACTCCATTATCCATGATATTGGGGCTGGTTGACAGTGCCTTGTCCAGGAGGAATGAGTATGCTGCAGATTGGTTCTCAGGGGAGAACTATCAAGCAAAGGCTTTGCAAGAAGCGTTGAAAAAATTATCTGTCAACCAACTCAGCAATCTTCGGCCCCATCCACTTTACGTTTTCTTTTACTATTCCCATCCTCCACTTCTCTCGAGGCTTCAGGCGCTTGACAATACAAATGTCAAGTAGTACCGGTTTTTCTTACCTCGTTATTCATCCTTTAATTCGTACTTCGTACCTCGTAATTCGTACTTCCCTTACAGGTCCCTCTTATTAAACGTCCAATATACAATCCCGATCATAACCACGGCGTAGATCATGGGAACAGAACAGGATAAAAGGGTAACCTGGTCCTGGAGCTGGAAGTTCATCAGCTTTTTGAGTGCAGGAATGGATGGATATTCCACAATACGGATAACCGAATTTACCGGCAGGTATGTGTAGACCGTATTCTCCCATATGAATGGGGCACGGAGAAGGAAATAGATAACCGGTTCAATGATAATAGTATATAAAGTAAAAAGAGCGATAGCCAATCCGGTGTTTCGAAGTATGAACGCAATAAAAAAAGCAAAGCAGAGGTAGGTCAGCATCTGGATAAAGAAGCCGATAACAAAGGAAAATCCGTTAAACATCAAAGACAAACTCTGGCTGTCGGAATGAATCAACCCCAATGTTAACATCACCAGCATAAGAATCACCGTGATAATAAGGGCAAGCATGAAAACAACCTGGAGTTTGGAAAAGATAAATTCGCTCCGCGACATTCCGTTGACAATGTTTTGTCGGACCGTTTTATTCGTGAACTCATTTGTTATCAGAATAATGACAACAATGGCCGGAAATATTAGCACAAACCTGATACTGGCAAAGAAGGTGAGGTTTTGCCAGATGTCGGGGAAATAGAACAGCACGGCATGGGGGAGAGGGATTGGTAAACGTTTGTTAATGTCGTCAACCATTGCGTTTACAATGTACTCCGCCATGATAATACCCAGGGCAAGAAACAGGAAATAGAGCCCGATAACTATCCAGAAAGTTTTATATGGCAGGATCTTCTTTAGTTCGATGGTGAGCAGCTTCATGATTCGTTGTCTTTCAAAAGTTCCAGAAAATGTTGTTCAAGCGTCCGTTTCCTTTCTGCCAGATGAGAAAGGGTGATATTCTTACGGTGCAGGTATTCACTGATGGCTGCCGGCCTAACATCTTCTGAAAATACAGCCAGCATGATCCCATCAGATTCAATAATAGAAAGAAACGCAGGATGTTCCTCAATAGCTGCTTTCAGTGCGGTGTTGTCACCTGATGAGAGTTCGATGCAGTCGGAGATAGCAAGAACCTCATGGACTGTGCCGGAAAAGAGGATATTTCCTTTGTTCAGTACGGCAACATAGTTACAGATTTTCTGTACTTCATCGAGTAGGTGGCTAGCGAGGATGATGGTTATCCCTTCACTGGCCACCTGAAGAATAAGCTGCCTGATTTGAGCAATTCCCTGAGGATCAAGGCCATTTGTTGGTTCGTCCAGAATCAGGATATCGGGTTTATTAAGCAGGGCAGAGGCCAGTGCAAGTCGCTGCTTCATGCCAAAGGAATATGTTTTGAATTTGTCATTCCTTCGATCAAACAAGCCGGTCGTATGCAATACTCTGTCAACGTCAGAGTAGTCGTAATCCTTAACTTTTGCTACAATCTCCAAGTTTCTGCGTGCACTGAGGTAGGGAAAGAAGTTGGGCGTTTCAATGACTGCACCAATGCGTTTCCTGCTCTCTTTGGTTGGCTCTTCTCCAAACCATTTAAAGCTGCCCGAATCGGGTCGGATCAGATCGAGAATCATACCCAGGGTAGTGGACTTCCCACTGCCGTTGGGGCCAAGAATTCCAAAGACTTGTCCCTTTACTACATCCAGCGATAGCTTATTCACCGCCTGGATACGGCCGTATCGTTTGGAGAGTTGATTGATAGAAAGAATTGTTTCCAATGGATTTGGTTGGTTATAGCGAAATTGTTAGACGATCAGAGTGTACGATTGTTACAAGATGGTTTGGATTATCGGTAAAGCAAAAAAACAGCCGGCTTCTTTGGTAAATGTTCATTTTTTCTCTTCCAATCTCCAATGGTTCGAACTTGGATTGATTCACTCTCTGTTGTGATTTCAAGAGCAATACAAAGCCTTGTTGCCGGGTTGCAGGTTTGGGTTAAGGCTTCAAAGATAGCTTTATTCCTATAGGGTGTTTCAATAAAAATCTGGGTTTGATCTTTCTCAACGATAGATCTCTCCATCTCCCTGATTTTTCGCTGACGCTCGTTGCGGTCTATCGGAATGTATCCGTGAAATACAAAGTTCTGCCCATTGAATCCTGAAGCCATCAGGGCCATCAGGATCGAGTTTGGTCCCGAAAGCGGAACAATAGGGATACCAGCCTCTCTGGCAATATCTACGATCTCTGCACCAGGATCTGCAATACAGGGTGTTCCTGCTTCAGAAAGCAGTCCGGTATCAACCCCTTCCAGCATCGGAGCGAGAAAAGTGGAGAGGTCCCCCCTGTTTGAATGTTCATTGAAGATCAGTAAGCCGGTTGTGTCAAAATCCCCTTTAAATCCGGCTCTTCTCAGGAAACGCCTGGCACTGCGAATCTCCTCTACGATAAAAGAGTTCAGAGATCGGATAACCTGAAGCGTTTTTTCAGGCAATACATCTTCAGGCCGTGTATCACCCAGCGTGGAAGGGATCAGGTACAGTGTGCCTCGTTTCATCATATCCAGGGTAATTGGTCAAGATCGGCATTTCCGCCTGAGAGGATGATTCCTATCTTTTGACCGTGAAATAACTCGGGTTTTTCCATCAGAGCAGCCAGAGGCACTGCTGCAGAAGGTTCAACAACCACCTTCATCCGTTCCCACAGTAGCCTCATCGCGGAAATGATTGATGCTTCACTCACGGTGACGATATTGTTTACATAAGCAAGAATAATGGGAAATGTGAGGCTGCCCAACGATGTCCGTAGCCCATCGGCAATGGTGTTTGGGTTGACTGACGGGATGAATATTTTTTGCGTGAACGATCTGAATGCATCATCGGCTTGAGCAGGTTCTGCAGCAATCACTCGAATTCCCGGAGCGATATAATGACAGGCAAGAGCTGTCCCACTAAGCAGACCTCCTCCTCCAACAGGTGCCATCACGATATCCAGCTCATGCACCTCATCCAGTAATTCAACTGTTGCTGTTGCCTGGCCGGCAATGATCTTCAGGTTGTTATAGGGATGTATCTCGGTGGCACCGGTTCGATCAATCACCTGTGCCAGTGTTGTTTCCCTTGCTTCCAGCGTAGGTTCACATAATGTGATATTTCCTCCATATGACCGAACAGCATCTACCTTTACCTTGCTTGAGTTGGAAGGCATCACGATGTGGGCATTGATTGCGGAAAGCCTGGCTGCCCATGAAAGTGCCTGTGCATGGTTGCCGGAAGAGTGGGTGGCAACACCTTGTATTAGCTGAGTAGGATGAAGAGAGCGTACAGCATTGGTTGCACCCCGTGCTTTGAAGGCGCCAACTTTCTGCATGTTCTCACATTTAAACCAGATCTGGGCATCCACAAGACGATTGATGCTATGGCACGTGAGTACAGGTGTTCGGTGAATAAAGGGTTTAATTCGTTGATGGGCCTCAACTATTTCCTGAAGTGAAGGTGCTGGTGGGGTAGGTTTCTTCATGAACCAGTATGTTGAGTAAGTGACTCAGCAAAACGCCCACATGCCTCATCCAATTGTTCAAATACCTCCTCAAATGCAGAAAAATTGTCGTAGTATGGATCCTTTACTGGTTTATTTTGATCAGGAAATACCACATTACGGATAAAATCAACTTTCCTCCGGTGTTTCTCATCATGTGCCAAGCGCATAACGGATTGGTAATGATAGGAGTCCATGACAAAGATTTTGTCAAATATCTCAAAGTCTTCCATACCAAATAATCTGGAGGTATGAGAGGAGATATCTATTCCATTGGATCTGGCTACCTTCTGCGCCCTGTGATCGGGACTATCTCCGATATGGAAGGATTCAAATCCACATGAGTCTATATTTCCCCGAATATTCAGTTCCGAATATTTTTGCCTCAATATTCCTTCAGCCAATGGTGACCGGCATATATTTCCGGTACAAACAAATAAAACGTTCATGAGAGATTGGGCGTGAGTTACAGTTTGATGCGCTTGTCAAGCTCCTCTACAAACTGTCGGAACTGTTTATCTGTTTCAACCAGGTTGTTCACAGTCCGACAGGCATGCAGCACGGTTGCATGGTCTTTGTTTCCGCAGTGAAGTCCGATACTGGCAAGGGAAGCTTTGGTGTGCTTCTTCGAAAAATACATGGAGAGTTGCCTGGCCTGAACGATCTCACGTTTCCTCGTTTTGGAGTGGATCATCTCAATGGGGATATTGAAATAGTCACACACAACTTTTTGAATATAATCGATAGAGATCTCCCTGGAGGTATTTTTAACAAATTTATCGATCATCTGTTTGGCCAACTCCAGCGTGATTACTTTTTTATTCAGGGAGGATTGCGCCAGCAGTGAGATCAATGCTCCCTCCAGCTCACGAATGTTTGTATTGATACTATATGCCAGATATTCAACAACTTCCTGAGGGACATCAATCCCGTCATTATAGAGTTTCTTATAAAGGATCGCAATGCGGGTCTCCAGGTCAGGGATCTGAAGGTCGGCAGAGAGGCCCCATTTGAAACGCGAGAGGAGTCTCGGCTCGAGTCCTTTCATCTCAACGGGTGGTTTGTCGGAGGTCAGGATGATCTGGTTGCTCTTTTGATGCAGATGGTTAAATATATGAAAGAACACATCCTGTGTCTTCTCTTTCCCGGCCAGATTATGAATGTCGTCGATGATCAGAACATCGATTATCTGGTAAAAATGGATGAAATCGTTCTGGTTGTTATTCTTGACTGAATCAATAAACTGATTGATAAATTGATCTGTCGTAACATACAACACAGTCTTCTCTGGAAAATTATTCTTTACCTGAAGCCCAATTGCATGAGAGAGATGGGTTTTGCCAAGTCCGGTCTGACTATACAACAGGAGTGGGTTAAAAGCAGTCTTCCCGGGATTCTCGGCAACAGCAAACCCGGCAGATCGTGCCAGCCTGTTGCAATCACCTTCAATAAAATTGTCAAAAGAGTAGGTTTCGATCAGCTGAGAATTGACCTTGATCTTTTTCAGGCCGGGAATGATAAATGGGTTTGGGATCTCTTTGGATACACCGCGGTTCAAATCAATAGGCATGGAAACGGAAGGGTTGGCAGTTGCTTTACGTTCAGTTGTCGGAACATTTATTGCAAACGGACCAGGCTCGTTATCAGAGTTATCCATGATGATACTGTACTCCAAACGGCCCTCTGTTCCCAGTTCTTTTTTAATCGTTTTCTTCAGCAAGCTAATGTAGTGTTCTTCGAGCCATTCGTAGAAGAACTGACTGGGTACCTGAATTGTAAGTACGTGATCCTGGAGTTTAAGCGGCTTAATCGGAAGAAACCATGTTTTGTAGCTTTGATAGTTTATATTGTCTTTGATGATCCTAAGACAATTTTCCCAAACTTCTGCTACATTCTTTTCCATTAACACGTATATCCTTTGGGGTTTTACTGTATAAATATAATCTATTTTGCGTTATATCAAGCTGTTGGATCTATTCCGCAAGTCAAGATCCTGTAGGAGCTGGGGAGAATCAAATTGTTAACAAAATTTTAAAAAAAAAGTTGAATAAAAAAATTTTTAAGGGTTGATTTTCTAAAAAAAGTGACAGGATAACTAATAAAAAGTGCTTCAATTTATAAATATATGTAAAATATAATGACCTATGTTACTGAAATATAATGCGTTGTTATTGTAAGAAAAATGTTATTAATAATAAATCTAAATATATAATACGTTAGTAATCAGTTATATGGAGTGTATTTTCAACTATTAACACTAAAGAAGACTGAATTAAAAAAGTAACTGCATGATATTGACACTGATCATTTATATATAGATATGTTAGCGAGAGACGATAGTCTTGTTTGAATCAAATCTCTCTTGGATTTTCTGATAGAAAAACGGATTGTATAATTCACTTCATACTCTTGTGAGAGGATATCTGCCTCCTCCTGTTTGAGGATTCTCATCACATCGTTCATTTGCAAGACAGGAAATGTAACACAGATTTGGGTAGTGATTAGTTTTGTGATGATTTTGTTCTGATCAAGTGAATCAGAAGCCACTGACTTATATGCATGAATTAGTCCGGGAACCCCCAGTTTTGTTCCCCCAAAGTAACGGACCACAACAACGAGAAGGTCTGACAGATTCCTGGAAAGAAGTTGTCCGTAAATTGGTCTGCCAGCCGAACCAGATGGCTCTCCATCGTCGTTGATCCTGTAAATACCTGCCTCCGGGTGGCCAAGCCGATATGCGTAACAGTGATGGTTGGCGTTAAAGTGGTCCTTTTTAAGCTTTTCAAGATAGACTTTTACCTCCTCTTCATTTGTGACCGGAGAAGCAAATGCGAGGAATTTACTGGCTTTTTCACGGAAGGAGCTTTGAGATTCGCAAGCAATTGAGAAATATGTGTCAGAAACTTCCATTCGTGCAGCGAAGTTATTTATTTTCTATTTTCGTCCTGTGAATAATAAGAAAAAATCGGCCGGAGAGATGGCTCTTCTCTATCTGCGGGAATTAATTACCCTTTATCCGGAGCATGAGATTAAGGCGATCCTTTTCCAGATGTTCTATCAGGTTCTTGGCTGGAGTAGGGCAACAGTACACCTGAACAAACCGGTTTTGCTGTCGGAAGCGGCTGAGCTTCGTTTCCTGGATACCCTTGGAAGGTTGGTTGCAGGAGAGCCTATTCAATATATAATTGGTCAAACCGAGTTTTGTGGATTAAAACTAACCGTTCAGCCAGGAGTTCTCATCCCCAGGCCTGAAACAGAGGAGTTGGCTGTTATGGTTACACGCGATAATCTAAAGTACCGGGATCAACACATCTCGATTCTTGATATTGGAACGGGTTCTGGCTGCATCGCTCTGGCCATGAAGAAAGCTTTTCCATCAGCCGATGTTATCGGAATCGATAAATCTACTGATGCACTTACTGTCGCAAAGCAAAATGCCTATGCCAACGAGCTGGAGATGACCTTCCTTGAAGTCGATATCCTGAATCCAACTTCTTTCAACAGATCAGGGTTATTTCATCTTATTGTCAGTAATCCACCCTATATCCCTCAACGGGAACGAGCCACCATGAGCCGTCATGTAGTGGATCATGAACCGGAAAATGCTCTGTTTGTTCCCGATGACAACCCGTTGATCTTTTATGAAGCCATAGCCCTGTTTGCAAGGAAGAACCTGACTCAAGATGGGTTACTTTACGTGGAAATTCATGAAAACTATGGTGAGAAAACGGTTAATCTGTTCCGTTCACATCGTTTCAGCCATGTAGACATATTCCTGGACTATTTTGGGAAGAAGAGGTTTCTCAAGATCTCAGCGCCGTTTTAGAAATACGGCAGCAGGCCCATCTTCAAGTAAAATTTTGTTTATCTCGTGAAATGGAAGAAAAATATCCGTTGGGCCATTAAGGTATGGAGCAATTTCATAATGGTTGTATACAAAACCAATTCCGTTTGAAGTAAGATAGAAATTGGTATTCGGAACAATATCATCAACAAAAAAACCATTGTCAGAAAGCTTTTCAGTATAATTTATCCCAACCATGACTTTCAACTTCCGGGTTAGAAGTTGGGTTAATTGTGCTTCAAAACCAGGGATAAAGAGGTCGTTAAGCAAAAGGGTCTTTCCAGTTTCAATACTGACAACGGTAAAATCATGTGTCTCCAATCCATGAGCACCACCCGTATAGGCATAGTTGATAAGATAGTAGGTGAGGAGATTGTTGTCATTGTATAAAATATGCATGAACTTCAGCAGGGTCCAGTTCAGGCTCCCTGCATCGGGCATGGTTTCGTAAAGCGACTCATTGCTTGAGAGATAATTCTTGATAAACCGCTGCTGAATGGATGAGATTGCCTTATCCGGATCCTTCTCCCTGTATTGGTCTCCGGTAAAATCAGAGATCATCCCTCTACGGATGGAGTCGGAGAGTACCGGATTACTCGACTCGCCGGGTATGATCAGGCATTGGCTGATCTCTGCCTTTGGAGAGGAAGGTTTTTCGACAAGATCATGGGAGAATTTATGAAAGTAAGCCAATAAAGGAATTGAGCCTTCGGGGTAACTCTCAACCAGCACAACGGGATGGACCTCTTCTCCATCTACCGACTCATAATTTCCCGACAGGGATTGACGGGTGATAAAACGGCCCTTGAAAACCATTCCCGTATCGCAAAATGGATACCTCAAGGTGAAGTTCCCCGCTTCATCTACGTTACCTGAAAGTACCGTATTATTACATGTTTTCCCCAGAAAGACCAGGTCGGCATACAAACTGTCGTTCACTTTTACAAGGTTCAATATAATCTCCTGATCTGTATCAATTCTGCCTACGAGATGCATGTAGGCTTTTTTGGGAAGGTAAACCTGGGCGGATATGGAAAGAGCCGTTGCCAGAACCAGGAATCCTTGAATAAATAATGCTCTTACCATGTTTCAATCGTTTAGAGTTGTCTTAATGCTCCCTTACCGGGACCCAAATAACATTGTGCCTATCCTCACCAGGGTGCTACCCTCTTCAATAGCTATCCGGAAATCACTCGTCATGCCCATGGAGATCTCTTTGAAATCCGGAGATTCTTTGAAATAACTCTCTTTAAGCCTATCAAATATCACTTTGAGCTGGCAAAATTCCTTCCTGACTATCGTTTGATTATCAGTAAATGTAGCCATCCCCATTACACCACAAATGGCCACATTCTTCAATTCGGGAAAATCGGGAGAGGTCAACATAATTACAGCCTCTTCCCAGTCCAGACCAAATTTGTTTTCTTCTGTAGCAATATGAAACTGGAGGAGGCAATTTATTCGCCTGGAAATCCTGGCAGCCTCTTTATTGACCTCACATAATAGTCTAAAACTGTCGATACTATGAATCAAGGATGTGATTGGAACGACAAATTTCACTTTGTTTCGCTGGAGATGGCCAATGAAATGCCACCTGATATCCTCCGGCAACTGGGGTTGTTTGTTCACTAATTCCTGAACTTTATTCTCTCCAAACATTCGTTGACCGAGATCATACAAGGCCTGGATAGTTTCAACCTGCTGTGTTTTGGATACGGCAACCAGTTTGACTCCGGTTGGAATTTCAAGCATCAGATGGTGAAGATTTTTTTTCAGGGTCATGAAATTCCGAGCTTAGATATAACAAAATTAATGATTTGATCGTTTCGAACAATCAACTAAATTTGCTTTTTCCATTCTATGAAGCAGATTCTAGGCTCTTTCATCAGACAACTTCTCTTTTGGATCGTTTTCTTCAATTTGACGAGAATCGTTTTTATTGTTTATCATCTTCAACTGATCAGCATTGAGAAGATCCCATTTCAGGAAGTTTTAGTCCTCCCTTATCAAGCGTTTAAACTTGATTTAGCCACAGCATGCTACTTCATGGTTCTACCATTCATTGTTTTACTCATCCAATCGGTATATTCTCCCCGATGGATGAATAGCATCAATAAGATCTACACAGCAGTAATGGTTGTATTCTATTCTCTCACATCAATAGGGGAGATGGGGATTTATAGTGAATGGAAAACAAAACTTAATTACAAGGTAATCAAGTACCTTAACCACCCTGGGGAGATCTATAACTCTTCTGGCACATGGGATTTTCTGATCCTATTGCTGCTTTTGTTTATTTTGAGTGGAGTTGGAATTTTTCTTTACGTCAGCTGGTTCTATCCCAACCTGGTGAAAGTGCGGCGCACATGGTGGTTCCCACCTGCTTTTCTGATAGTTACACCTGTTTTACTTGTACTTGGAATGCGAGGCGGGATTCAGGCAATTCCTATCAATCAGAGTGAGGCGATCTATTCAAAAAATAACATAATGAATGTCGCTTCTGTAAACAATGTCTTCAACCTCTATATCAGTGTATTTGAAAATCTTCAGAATTTCAACCAGAACCCGTATCTCTTCATGGAGGATTCAATAGCTCAATCCATGGTGGCTCGCATATATGAAAATGAGAAAGATACAACTGTGAAATTTCTGTCAGTTCATCGGCCAAACGTAGTGCTATTGATCCTGGAGAGCTGGTCGGCCGACCTTATTGAAGACCTTGGAGGCAAGCCGGGGATAACACCTGAGTTCAGGAAACTGCAGGAGGGGGGGATTCTCTTTACGAATGTTTTTGCCTCAGGGGCCCGTTCCGAACAGGGGATGGCTTCCATTTTTGGAGGGTTCCCGTCCCATCCGATTTCATGTATTACTGTTCAACCTGATAAATATAAGAAAGTTCCAAGTCTCTCCCGCGAGCTGCAAAACGTTGGCTATTCAACAGCATTCTATTTTGGAGGCCAGTTGATTTATGGGAATATAAAAGGCTATATCTATTATAATGGGTTTCAGAAAATCATGGAGGTATACGATTTTCCCAATCGTTTTCCTCAGGGGAAACTAGGAATACACGATGAATTTACACTTGGCTACATGGCCGACGATCTCGAAGGGTTAGAGCAACCTTTCCTGGCAGCACTATTCACTGTAAGTACCCATTCACCCTGGGACCAGCCCTATGAAAAACCGCTGGAATGGGGTGACAACGAGCGTGAATACATCAATGCAGCGCTTTATACCGATCATTGCCTGGGCGAGTTTTTTAATCAGGTTGCCACTAAACCCTGGTACGATAGCACCCTTTTTATTATCGTGGCCGACCACAGCCACAACTCCTATTACAACTGGCATCCTCACTCCAGAGAGTATCATAGGATTCCGATGCTGTTTTATGGGAATGTGATTAAGGAGGAGTTCAGGGGAACTACCTGGAGTAAAATGGGAAACCAACACGATATTCCAGCTACATTACTTACCCAGTTGGACATTCCGGCAAAGCAGTTTCATTGGAGTAAAAATCTGTTTAACCCGTATGTGGCCGATTTTGCTTATTTCACTAATGAAGATGGCTCAGGGTGGATCCGACCGGATGGATACTTTTCTTTTGATAAGAATAGTAGAGGGTATTACTTCATGGAACCCTCCGAAAAACGTCAGGATACACTGGTCCTTGAAGGAAAAGCCTACCTGCAGGAAGTATTTAAAGAATATCTAGAGGATTAGTCCAGCGAATGCACAACCAGTCCACTTCTCAGTTTTGGCTCAAACCAAGTCGTTTTTGGTGGCATGATGTTCCCTGTATCAGCAATATCGATTAACTGCTTCATGGAAACCGGGTAAAGTGCGAATGCAACTTTCATCTCACCGCTATCAACTCGCTTCACAAGTTCTCCAAGGCCCCTGATACCACCCACAAAGTCGATGCGCTTATCAGTGCGTAAATCTTTGATCCCGAGGATATTATCCAAAACTAACTGGGAGAGGATTGTCACGTCCAAAACACCGATGGGATCGGAGTCATTAAAGGTCCCAGGCTTCGCTGTAAGAGAAAACCATTGTCCGTTGAGGTACATCGAAAATGTGTGAAGCCTGTCAGGTTTGAAAATGTCAGAACCTTTTGGTCCAATTGCAAAGACCTTCTCCAGTTGCATCATGAACTCTTCGTTGCTGAGCCCGTTCAGATCTTTAACGACCCGATTATAGTCAATGATGGAAAGTTGGTCATCGGGGAAATGAACAGCCAAAAAGTAGTTGAACTCTTCGTCTCCCGTATAGTGTGGATTTTGCTTTCTCTTTTCGTTTCCAACCAGTGCAGCCGCAGCTGTTCGGTGATGGCCGTCGGCGACATAGGTATAAGGAATCTCTTTAAACAGGGCAATGATCTTGTCTCTTGTAGCATCATCTTCGATTACCCAGAAGTGATGCCCGATGCCATCAATAGCGATAAAGTCATAGATTGGAGGATTCGCCTTTACGTATGCATCAATCGTTGCGTCGATCTCCTTAACTGCAGGGTATGTGAAAAAGACAGGCTCCATGTTGGCATTGGTGATTCGGACATGTTTCATGCGGTCTTCTTCCTTTTCGTGGCGGGTCAGCTCATGTTTTTTAATAATTCCATTGAGATAATCATCTACACCGGCGCATCCCACAATTCCATATTGTGTTTTGCCGTTCATGGTTTGAGCATAGATATACAGCCTCTCTTTGTCATCCTCAACAAGCCACCTATTTTCTCTGAAGAGATCAAGGTTCTCTTTCGCTTTTTCGTAAACCTGAGGGTCGTGCTCATCCAAGTCAGTGGACAGATCAATTTCTGGTTTGATAATGTGTAACAATGAATAGGTGTTGCCTTCGGCTTCTGCCCGAGCTTCTTTTGAATTCAGTACATCATAGGGACGGGAAGCCAAATCCTTTGCAATCTCTGACGGTGGCCGCAGTCCCTTGAATGCTTTTAAAATAGCCATAAAATAAAAAAATTAGTCCAGGTCATCTTCCATTTCGGAATCACTGGCTTTTACACTGCGCTGTAAACTTCCGATTAGCGCTCCAATCATCTTTGTCATCTCCATCAGCTGATTTTTTGAGTATTCAAAATCAGCTTCATTGATAAATGCCCTTGTTTGACCTATAGTAGATAATACAACGCACTCTCTTACAGAGCTTTTAGCCATCTTTAAATAGTAGACAAACTGACTTTTATTGCGGGATGACCCTTCGGCAATATTCAATGTAATACCGTGTGCCGAAGCCAGAAAACGGTCAAAGAACGATTTAACAAGAGGCTCTTCCTGAACCGAAGCGGCAAGGGAATAGAGCCAGTTGATATAATCAAGGGATTTGTGATAGATTCTAAGATCTTCGAACCTGAAAAAGGTAGTAGGCTTGTCCTGCTCGCGTTCCATAGACTGGAGGATTTGTTAGGCGAATATACAAACTATTATTTATTTACCTGGAAAGTTTTGTCTCCATGATTGATAAATGAAACAATCTGTTTAGCTGCCGCAATTCCAGCATTGACATTGGCTTCCTGAGTTTGAGCGCCCATTTTTTTAGGTGTACAAAAAAATCTTGATGCATACGTATCCTTAAAATCTGCAAGGTTAGCAGGCGCAACATCAGAGAGATAGGCAATATCCTCACGTTTGGCAAAGATGGTCAGAAGATCCGCTTCATTGATCACCTCAGCCCTGGCTGTGTTCACCAGAACTCCCTTTTTTGGCATCAGTGAAAGCAAGGAATAGTTAATAGTGCCTTTCGTGTTTGCATTTGCGGGAATATGCAGGGAGATATACTGGCAAGTTTTGTAAAGTTCTTCAACAGTGCCAACCCATTTCACTCCGTCGTTTTCAATCTCCTCTTTCGGAATGAAGGGGTCAAATGCATAAACATCCATTCCAAAACCTTTTGCTATCCGGGCAACATTTTTGCCAACGTAGCCATATGCATGAATGCCAAGGGTCTTCCCTTTCAGTTCAGTTCCGGATTTACCATTGAAAAAGCCTCTTGCATAGTAGGTCATCATTCCAAGAGCCAACTCGGCTACAGCATTGGAATTTTGTCCGGGAGTGTTCATCACAACAACACCTTTTTCTGTTGATGCCGCCAGGTCGACGTTGTCGTATCCTGCTCCTGCACGGACAACAATTTTAAGTTTGGTGCCGGCATCAATGACATCTTTATCAACGATATCACTTCTGACGATCATGGCATCGGCATCGTTTACTGCATTGAGGAGTTCCTCCTTTGTGGTGTAACCCTCCAGTAGTCTGAGTTCAAACCCTGCTTCTTCCACCACCTCCCGAATACCTTTTACGGCAACAGGGGCAAAGGGTTTATCTGTGGCAATCAGTACTTTTATCATAGGTTTTCATTTTCAAACTCATGCATACAGTCGACAAGGGCCTGTACGCTTTCAATCGGGAGGGCATTGTAAGTTGAAGCCCGGAAGCCTCCAACCGAACGGTGTCCCTTGATTCCAATCATACCTTTGCTCTTTGCAAACTCCATAAAGGCATCCTCCTTCTCTTTGTATTCCTCCTTCATAACAAAGCAGATATTCATCAAAGACCTGTCTTTAACAGCGGCGGTTCCAACAAACATACTACTGTTATCAATGGCATCGTAGAGTAGTTTTGCTTTTTTTTCATTCATGGCCTGGATAGTTGAAAGACCACCCAACCCTTTGATCCATCTCAGGGTTTCCATGCAGGTGTAAATGGCAAAACAGGGAGGGGTGTTGAACATCGACTCGTTGTCGATCTGGATCTTGTAATCAAGCATCGAAGGAATTTTCCGGTCAACTTTTCCAAGGATATCTTCACGGATGATGACAAACGTCACACCAGCCGGGCCAAGATTCTTCTGTGCTCCGCCATATATCAGGCCGTATTTGCTGACATTGACCGGACGGCTAAGAATATCGGACGACATATCTGCTACCAGTGTAACAGGCGAATCGATGTCATATTTGATCTCAGTTCCGTAAATCGTATTGTTGGTAGTAATGTGGAAATAGTCAGCATCAGCAGGAACTGTGTAGCCTGTAGGGATATAGCTGAAATTCTTATCAGCCGAAGATCCGACCACGTTGACTTCCCCAAATATTTTTGCCTCTTTGATCGCCTTTTTAGCCCATACACCGGTCTCCAGGTAGGCAGCCTTCGATTGCAGGAGATTGTAAGGTGCCATCACGAATTGAGTACTTGCTCCTCCTCCAAGGAAGAGAACATGATATCCTTCAGGGATATTCAATAATTCTTTAAACAAGGCCACGGCTTCATCTATAATTACTTGAAAATCTTTGTGCCGATGCGAGATCTCAAGGAGTGACAGGCCGCTTCCGTTGAGGTCAAGGATAGCTTTGGCAGAGTTTTCCACAGCAATTCTCGGAAGAATAGAGGGACCTGCGTTAAAATTATGCTTTTTCATAAAGATGAGATTTGATAATTATTTAACACTAAAAGATGATGCAATATTAAGCCAAATATTGTTGGTTTCCTAAAATTCTCAAGAGATCAAAAATATAATATTTTTGAGGTAAAAGCAAGCGTTCCAGCGGTTGAAAGATTATTTTTTTTCCGGATTCCGGGCATCAATTTTTTTTATAAATTTCCAGCAGCCATCCTTGAAAATGAACCCATCCATCACATCCCCGGCCGGCATATAGTATTCATATTGCCCCTCCATTTCCGGATTTGAAGGAATAAGTCTATCACAAACGATCAGCCATGCCTTTTCCGTTTTATACGTGAATTCTTTGCGCCGCGAATTCCACTTCTTGCTGGCAACTATCGATTGTTCTTCATATCGGAGGGACATTGTTACGTTGGCATTGTACCGAAAAATGATACGGGCTGGTCTGTTTTCAGCAAAATCACAAAACACCGTTTTGCCGAAACGGAGATCCCTTGAAGGTGTTATTGTGAGGATATCAATAAGGCGGGATGTCACCAGCATATTCTCTCCCCGCCACCCGAGAAGCGTATAAAATACCTGCCCATGCAACGTTTGCTGTTTGATCGCCTTATAATAAATTGCGCCATACCATTTTTCCGGAGAAAGGACCTCCTGGTCAGGAAGTGAAATCATTTCAAACTGATCCGCTAAGTCAATAACAACCAGCGAATCTGAAGTCGTTGGATGGAATTGGATAATCCCATAAAACTTATTCATTCCCGAATGGAGTGGAATGTTCCAGGTATAGATCCGGACTCTTTCATCCGATGAGGTCACTTTTGACAGATTTGGTAAATGAGAAAAAGGATACTCAAATGAACCATCCAGGGTTAAAGCCTTGTGCAACTTTGCTGAAAAGATGATGCCCGATTCGATCCGTTCATTATCGTCGAAAGATCCATGAATCGTGTCGAACAACGCTTTTAACTCCAGCTCGGTCTCCTCAATAACCAGGTTGTTTTGTGCAGAAAGGTGAGTAGAAGGAGCAAACAGTAGAGCAATAGAGCTTCCAACAATCAGGAGAAGCAAAAAGAGTGTTCGATGCATAGGTATGGAGTCAGGTTTTGGCAGAGTTCGGTTTTGATTATGTAAATTTGCGAAAAATCGCCGAGTATGAACCTCGAAAAGAGAATTTCTTCTTTTGCTCAACTGGGTGAGATCCTTCGCTCTGGTACAAATCTCCCGAAAGCCATGGAAGAAGCTGAGAAGGAGAATGCATGGTTCACAAGGGCTAATATTCTTAAGGCCCTCAGTTACTGGGGAGAGGTGCTGAATCAGGCAACGCTCGAACAGTGGCTGGAGAAATACAATCCTGCAATAGGAAATAAAACGGTCTCAAAAAGGGTAGGGGTGATCATGGCGGGGAATATCCCAATGGTCGGATTTCATGATATGCTTTCTGTACTCTTGTCGGGGCACCATTTGATTGCCCGGCTATCATCTCAGGATGCCATACTTATCCCGGCACTTGTTAAGATTCTCGAAACCTTTTCCCCCGGATGGGCTGAGAGGATTGAAATGACATCAGGAGAGATTAAAAAACCGGAAGCGATTATCGCAACCGGCAGCAATAACACCTCCCGATACTTCACTTACTATTTTGCAAAATACCCCCATATTATAAGGAAGAATCGAACTGCTGTTGCGGTTTTGGATGGAGGAGAGACATCCAATGATCTGAAGGGACTTACCACTGATATCTTCTCCTATTTTGGGCTGGGTTGCCGGAATGTTTCAAAGCTTTATCTCCCCGAAGGGTATGATCTTAAACCCCTGCATAAAGCATTGCTGCAATACCAGGAGCTGTTTTACCATCCAAAATACAGGAACAACCTGGATTATTACAAATCGATCTATCTGGTTAACCGGACTCGTTTTCTTGATGGCGTATTTTACCTGCTTATTGAAGCCGAATCCCTGACTACTCCTGTTGCCGTATTGCACTATGAATATTATAGCGATCTCAATAAAGTAAGTTCGTCTCTTGCCAGCCAAAAGGAAGAAATCCAGTGCATCGTTTCGCGAAAGAAACTCTTTGCAGAAGATCATCCCTGTGGGGTTGTTGGACCCGGGGAGACACAGCAACCTTCTCTGTCTGATTATGCAGATGGTGTGGATACGATGGAGTTTCTTCTGGAAAAAATTTAACAGAACCGCTGGTAATTAGAGAAAAATCATTATTTTTGCACCCTCATTTATAAAATCAGGTTAAAATGAAGAAAGATATTCATCCGAAGGATTATAGACTGGTAGTATTTAAAGATATCTCGAACGATTATACTTTCATGTCGAAATCGACTGTGAAAACAAAAGAGACGATTGTCTGGGAAGACGGATTGGAGTATCCCCTGGTAAAGCTTGAGATTTCACATATGTCTCACCCATTTTATACAGGAAAAATGAAGTTTGTGGATACCGCCGGTCGTGTAGATAAATTCAAGAGCCGGTATCAGAAACATTTAGACAAAAGAGAAAATAAGTAGTTTGTTGAAAATATCTGAAAAAAAAGCCCCCGAATCTTCAATTCGGGGGCTTTTTTTCTGCCTTAATGTATACTTTTGCAATTAGGAACCAAGGAACCATCGCATGAACTATATTCTTTTTGACGAGAGCATCGTAAGAACCAACCTGTTACCATTAACTTATATGCGTCCGGTCGCTGATATCCGGGTTGGAATTTTGACAATTCGGGAAAAATGGGAAAAGTATTTAAAGGTTAAGACCTCATCGTTAACAGAGGGTTATCTTTCAAAGAAATATCCTTTTGTCAAAGAGGACCATAATATTTTGATAAATGGCTCTGTATGTCCGGATGCCGCTATGATCAAGGCTATTAAGAATCTAAAGCACGATCAAACACTCGCATTCAACGATACTATCATCGCATTACATGTGACTGCAGACGATCTTGATGCTCTTGGGGAATCGGCCTCGGAAGGAATTGAAGAGATCGTTCTGAAGAATGCCCCCCTGAAAATAAATCATACTTGGGATATTTTTACTAAAAATGAACTGGCAATTCGCGAGGATTTCAACCTGGTCACAAAAGGGAAGAAGTCCCAGCCTGTGAGTAGTTCCAATAAGATTATTGGCACAGGAGAGATCTTTCTGGAAAAGGGAGCGAAGGTAGAAGGGGCAACCCTGAATGCAACAAATGGTCCAATTTATATCGGGGAGGATGCTGAAGTCATGGAGGGAGCCATGTTGCGGGGACCTATTGCTGTTTGTGAAGGTACCCAGATAAAAATGGGAGCCAAGATTTATGGACCGACAACATTTGGCCCGCATTGCCGGATTGGTGGTGAAGTGAACAATTCGGTATTTTTTGGATACGGAAATAAAGCCCATGATGGCTTCGTCGGACATTCTGTCATCTCCGAGTGGTGTAACCTTGGAGCTGATACAAATACATCCAACCTGAAAAATACGTATGATGAAATCCGCCTTTGGAGCTACGGTAAGAAGACCTTTGTTAACACCCATTTGCAATTTTGCGGCTTGATTATGGGCGATCACTCTATGAGTGGAATTAATACCATGTTCAATACCGGTACAGTTGTTGGACTCAACGCCAACATCTTTGGTACCGGGTTTCCCCGTAATTTCATCCCCTCCTTCACATGGGGCAGTACAGCCGGGCATTCCAATTATAAATTAGACAAGGCGATAGAGGTTGCCGAAGCTGTTTACAAACGCAGGAACCGGGTTTTTGATGAGATCGAACAAAACCTGATGAAGAGTGTCTTCAACATAACCCTGAAAAACAGGCGAATCTAACACATTCCCGAACTGGCACAAATCTTGTCTATTGGCTTGCCAGACTTCTTTACTTACTTGTTGTGACAAATTGACCTGTGTGATCATGGAAAACTCACTTGAAAAAAATATATTGACCGTTTCAGATCTTCTGGATTCCGAAACCGACTTTATCCCCTTGCTCTCATCCGAAGATGAAGAGCAGATGAATGCAGAGGATGTTCCCGAGATACTCCCCATTCTTCCATTGAGAAATACCGTATTGTTTCCTGGTGTTGTCATCCCTATTACTGTTGGGCGCGATAAATCCATCGCCCTCATCAGGGAATATTACAAAACAACCCGTATTATTGGGGTGGTTGCTCAAAAGGATGCAAACATTGAAGATCCTGAGTTTGAGGATCTCAATGAAATGGGAACGGTTGCTCAGATCATTAAGATCCTTCAGATGCCTGATGGAAGTACAACGGCGATTATCCAGGGAAAACGCAGATTCCGTGTTACTGAACTCATCCAGTCTGAACCGTTTATCAAGGCCCGGGTGGAGGCTTATGGTAATCCTGATAAACTCATCAATGACGATAAGGAGTTCAGTGCGCTCATATCTTCCCTGAAAGACCTTTCGGTTCAGATCATCAATAAATCCCCGAACATCCCTTCTGAAGCCGCATTTGCGATAAAAAATATTGAAAGCACCTCTTTTTTAGTCCATTTTATCTCGTCCAATCTCAATGTTGAGCTTGCTGATAAACAGAAACTGCTTGAGGTTCCCGACCTCATCGAACGATCAAACCTCGTATTGCATTATCTCACCAAAGAACTTCAGGTCCTTGAGTTGAAGCACAATATCCAGGAGAAAGTTAAAACAGAGATGGACAAACAACAGCGGGACTACCTGTTGAATCAGCAATTAAAGACGATTCAGGAAGAGTTGGGTGGTGGCCCTAACATGCAGGAAGTGAGTTCGTTACGTAATCAGGCAAAAAATAAGAAATGGTCAAAAGAGGTTGCTGATATTTTCGAGAAAGAGATCACCAAATTGCAGCGAATGCACCCTGCTGCTGCCGAATACTCGATCCAGATCAACTACCTTGAAACACTTGTTCAGCTTCCGTGGAATGAATATACAGCGGATAACCTTGATCTTTCTCATTCGAAAAAGGTTCTGGATGAAGATCATACAGGACTCGACAAGGTGAAAGAAAGGATCATAGAGTATCTGGCTGTCATCAAACTGAAGCGCGACCTGAAGTCGCCGATTCTTTGCCTGGTAGGTCCTCCGGGAGTAGGAAAAACCTCTTTGGGTAAGTCGATTGCCCGGGCGTTGGGACGAAAATATATCCGGATGTCACTGGGTGGTCTCCGCGATGAGTCAGAATTACGTGGGCACCGAAAGACTTACATTGGAGCGATGCCTGGCAGGATTATTCAGAGTCTTAAAAAAGTAAAATCCTCCAACCCGGTTTTTGTATTGGATGAGATTGATAAGGTTGCCGGTATGAACTATAGTGGAGATCCGCAGGCTGCCCTTTTGGAGGTGCTGGATCCGGAACAGAATGTTGCCTTTTACGATAATTTCCTGGAAATCGAATACGACCTTTCCCGGATCATGTTCATTGCTACAGCCAATACGCTGAGTACCGTCCACCCGGCTCTCCGCGACCGGATGGAGATCATCGAAATTCCGGGATACCTTCTCGAAGAGAAGATCGATATTGCGACTCAACACCTGATCCCTAAACAGTTGGGTGAACATGGATTGAAAAAGAGCCAGGTTGTTTTTCCACTGGAGATTCTGTCAAAGATCGTTGAAGATTATACGCGTGAATCAGGTGTTAGAGGCCTCGAGAAATCAATCGCCAAAATTATCCGCTCCCGTGTTACCAACATAGTGATGAATGAAAAATTTGGGAAAAAGCTGAAACATGAAGATCTCACAAAGATTATGGGAGCTTCACTCTTTCAGGTCGACAAACATATCAATAACGACCAGGCGGGTGTGGTAACGGGACTGGCCTGGACAGTACATGGAGGAGAGATTCTCTTCATTGAGGTAAGCCTCAACAAAGGCAAAGGAGATCTAACCCTCACCGGTAACCTGGGTGATGTGATGAAAGAGTCAGCATCCATTGCGCTGGCATACTTGAAAGCACATGCCGCCGATTTTGGCATCGATCCCGATATTTTTGGAAAATGGAATATTCATATCCACGTTCCTGAGGGAGCAACCCCAAAAGATGGACCATCGGCAGGGATAACAATTTTCACGGCGCTTGCCTCTGCCTTTACACAACGGAAAATCAAGAAAAACCTGGCCATGACCGGCGAGATTACCCTGCGTGGAAAAGTGTTGCCGGTAGGTGGGATCCGGGAGAAGATCCTTGCAGCAAAACGGGCCCGCATCACCGATATCATCCTCTCCAAAGAGAATAGGAAGGATATCGACGAGATTAAGACCGACTACGTAAAGGGATTGACTTTCCATTACATCGAAGAGATGAAGGAGATCAACACCGAAGCGTTGTTGAAGATCAAGGTGAAGGATCCACTTTTATTTTAAATGACAAGATGGTGAAATGGTAAGATGGTAAAACAAATGTGTAATTGAAGGCAATCTTACTTCTTTATAAGCTTAATCGTTCGTAGCTTTTCTCCTGCCTCCATGTTGCAAAGGTAAATCCCAGAAGATAGGGTCTCTCCCTGGATTGTAATACTATACTTCCCAGGAGTATGTGACCGGTTTACCAGCGTCTTCAATGTTTTTCCGGCATTATCAAGAAGGGTAATTCTGATATTCTCTTCACGATCAAGAGAGTAAGAGATCGTTGTCTGATCCCCAAAGGGATTGGGGCTATTCTGGTTCAGAAAAAAACCGGAGGGTTCCATCTCCCTTTCCGCCACAACGGTGGTCCCATGTTTCAGCAAAATATTCCGGCTAGGATCGAACGTGACGTTGCTGGGGTATTTGTCAACTATCCACTCCAGTGTTTGATGGTTTGTATCGTTCCAACCGGTTACGATCGTATCGGTTCCGTCGTTGAAGTCAACCTGAACTTCTATCGGCATCCTGAAAAACACAGTATTGGTTTGGGTCTGGTTCATCTCGAGGATGATTTTAAATTGACCGCCTCCCAGGTCTTCCATCTCCCATATGTTTTCATAGAAGGGATGGTTTGGGGCATAGACCCACTCGTCAAAGAACCAGTTGTAATCTTCACCGGTCACCGCATTGGTCACTGCCACAAAATCTTCAGTAACAGCACATTTGTAATTGAAATTGGTGTCTGTTGCATAGGCATGCATCACTTCGAAAAACAGTGAGTCGCCGAGAACATAACGCAATTGGAAGAGGACGCATGCTCCTTTATTATATGAAATGGGCACATTGTAAAGCGCATTGGCCGACGGGGTATGGATCGCCCACGCAGGCTGGTAGAGTGGCCATCCTGGATTTCCGCTCAGGTAGTTGTTGGCCAGGGAATTCATCATATTTTTATAGGCAGTATACCCGCTTTGATTTTCCAGCCATAACTGGGCACAATAGGTGGCAAACCCTTCGTTGAGCCAGATGTCGGCCCAGGTACCGCAAGTGATCAGGTCACCGAACCACATGTGCGAATGCTCATGGGCAATCAATGACTCGTTGTTGTATCCGTTCGGTTGCAAGTTTACCATCGTCTGGTTCTCCATCCCGGCCCAGGGAAATGTTGTGATGGTGGCAAACCCGATCTTGGTGAAAGGATAGACTCCAAACTTCTCAGCATAGAAATCAGTGAGCAATGGGATTTTCTCTAACGCATTTGTGATGTTTTCCGTTGGTTTTTTATACAGCCAGATCGGAATGCTGTCGTTTGGGTCGTAAATATTATTCCAATATGAAACATTGATGTTCCAGTTATTGTAAGAGGTCCAGGTGATCAGGTAGGTGGCTACCTGGTTATCCGAGACCCAATGGTACCAAATCGTATCCGCCACAATCGTGGAGTCGGCCAGGTATCCGGTTGATCCCAGGCGAACCGATAGGGGCACCTTAGCCGTCAGGTCCCAGCTAGCTTTATCGGAAGGGCGATCCCAGCAAGGAAAAACTTTTCGGGCTCCTTCGGGAGGAAAATCAGTGAACACAAATCCTGCAGAGACATAGAGTCCCTGGTCGGCTACATTCAGGTGGTTGTAACGAATTTTAACCGAAACTTCAGCTCCCGGGTTATATGTCTGATCCAACTGCAGTGTTAACGTGTCGTTGGCATGGGTAAAACTCACAGCGGCCAGCTCAACGGCAGATATTTCCAGCGAAGTGTTTACCGCGTTCAGTTTAATGGAATTAAGGGTTGAATCCACCCTGAACGTAATGGTCTCAATTGCCGTGAAGGTTTTTGGGTATGGCGTTGCATAGTTTTCATATAAGTCCGCCTCAAGTTTGTACTGCAGCACATCGTAGCTGTGCTCCATGTACCAGTGGGCAGTGTCGGCGGTTATTGCTGGAGTCATTGCAGAAACACCAAAACTGAGGATAAGCATAAAGCTTAGGGAAAGGAATAGTTTATTCATTTTGACTGATTTGATCAATCAAAAATAGATAATCCTTACTTAGAATACAAATAGAGAAAGGGTTATCTATTACCTTGTAATAACCAGTTTCCTGGTAATTCGTTCCCCGTTGGCCAATAGAGTATAGTAGTAAACTCCAGGTTTAAGGCTACTGCAATCAATTGGTACTTCATGCATTCCGGTCGATTTTTGCTCGTTGACCAGCACCTTTACCTTTTTCCCCATCATGTCGCACAGTGAAAGATTGACGGACATTGGTTCATCAATCTGGTATTTGATCATCGAGGTTTGATTTGCCGGATTTGGAACATTCTGGTAGAGATGAACGTTCGAAGTCGCCGATTGGTTATCAGGCACGCCTAATATCGTTGATTTTTGTTTGATGACGATGTTGTTGTTGGGGTCAAACTGGAAATTGACCGGAAGGATATCGAACACCCAACTGAAATACTGGCCGTTTACGTCGTTCATTATGGTCAACACGGTATCTGTCATATCCATAAACCGGATTTTAACCTCCATTGGCATCTTGAAAAATTGGGGATTAGACTGGATCTGCTCGGTGGAAAAATTTACTCTCCACTGACCGGTACCTAGGTCTTCGAAATTATAAGTATTCTGGTACTGAGGATGGTTTGGTTCATAGATCCACTGATTGAAGAACCAATCATAGTCTTCCCCTGTGATATCATTTACGATAGCCATGAAATCGGGAATCGTAGCTGAGTAGTATTTCAGATCAGGATCACTTGCATAGGTTTGCATAACATCAAAGAAGAGAGAATCTCCCAATACATAGCGAAGCATGTGGAGAATGGTGGATCCCTTGGCGTAGGTAATGGCATAGTTGAACATGACATTGGATGGAGGGGTTATAACAGCCCATTCGGGTTCCGATATTGCCCATCCGGGATTGTTGTTGAGATAATTGGTCGCATTGCCGTTGATGTCGGCTTTATAAGCATTATATCCTGCATAACTTTCATACCAGAAAGCTTCGCTCCAGGTGGCAAACCCTTCATTCAACCAGATATCGGCCCAGGTAGCACATGTGATCATGTCGCCAAACCATTGGTGGGCATACTCATGTGCGATGAGACTCTCACTCCAGCAATTCGGGCAGAGTGATGTCAGTGTCTGATTCTCCATGCCCCCCCAATAAAATTCATTATTCAAAGTAGCAAAGCCATCCTTATGGAAGGGGTGTTCGCAGAAATTCTCGGAATACCAGTCGGTCATTGGGAGTATCATCTCTTCAATCGGAGAAGGATTTTCTCCGTCATTGAAGTAGAACCGGATCGGTGTGCTGTCGTTCGGATTGCTCAATTTATGCCAGTAGACGATATCCAGGTTGTAATTCACTTTGCCGGTCAGTACCATGATATAGGTAGCTATATTGTGCTCGCTGATCCAATGATACCAAAGGGTATCAGCCACAAGAGTAGAATCTGCCAATGTACCGTTGGAGCCGATCTTTACAGTAGCGGGAACTTTGACGGTCATATCGAGCTTCGCTTTGTCGGAGGGTTTATCCCAGCAGGGGAACCACTTTCTGGCTCCTTCTGGCTCACAGTCGGTAAAGACGAACCCATTGTTGGCATAAAACGCGTTGTCTTCCACGTTGTTATGATGATAGTCGATGCCTACGTCAACGGTATCTCCGGGATTGTATGTTTGATCTAATTGAATGGTCAGCAGGTCTCCGGCATGGGTAAAGGAAACTCCAGCCATACTCACCGAATTGATTAACAGAGAGTTGGTATTAGCATTCAGAACAATGGAGTTGAGCGTAGAGTCAACTTTAAAGGTAAGGATCTCGGTAGCGTCAAAAGCATGGGAATAAGGCGCTGTGAAGGAGTTGTAAATATCCAGCGAAAGGGTATAATTTAATGCATCAAAGGTGTGAGTTGGTCCCGATTGAATGGAACCGGCAAGGTCGGGTAACATAGTCATCTGAGATTTTTTCTGGGAACAGATCTCGGATCCCTTCATGGTTTTGGTGAGCTGGGAAAAACCAACGATGGCGATGCCCAATAGCAAGATTGAGAGTAAGATAGGTCGTTTCATAATGCAAAAGTTGTTTGAAAGGTTTGTGAATGCAAAGATACGAAAAATGGAGATAGAGAATGCAGAGGATCAGACTCCCGGAAGGGTAAAATGAATAGTGGATCCTTTTCCCTGTTCGCTCTCTGCCCAAATTTTTCCTCCGTTTCTGGTGACCAATTCCAGGCTAAGAATCAATCCAAGTCCGGTCCCTTTTTCGTTATCTGTTCCCGGAGTTCTGATCATCTGATCGATTTTGAAGAGTTGTTCAAGAACAGCCTTAGACATCCCAACCCCATCATCTTTCACAGTAATTTCGATCATCTTCCTCTGGCTTTCCGGATGGCTGAAATGTTTTTCCATTACCCGGACATTACCTCTTCTGCGTGAAAATTTGATAGCATTGGAGAGCAGATTGCGGGTGATTGTCTTTACCATGTTTTCATCGGCGACAACCCGTGTATTGAACTCCACGGCCGAAAATAGATGGATATCTTTGGCTTCTGCCTGTCCACGTACAAGCATGATACTCTCGTTTATTACCGAGCTAAGTTCCAGCACCTCGGGTTTGAAGTCAATACGGTTTGTTTGGGCTCTTGACCACTCCAGAAGATTTTCGAGGAGCCGGTAGGTGTTTTGGGCAGAGGAGACGATGTTCTTTATGAAGTGTTTGCGTTCATCGTCACTGTACTCATCATATTCGGTATGGAGGATGTCAGCAAATCCAAGTATAGAGTTGAACGGGCTTTTCAGGTCATGTGCAATGATTGAGAAAAATTTATCCTTGGCGTTGTTGATCTCTTCCAACTCTTTACTGAAACGAATAATCTCATTTTCAGCTCTTTTCAGATCAGTTATATTTAGCCCAAAGACCAGAGATGCCGGGGTGCCCTGATACTGGATTATACTGGCTGCAACTTGCAGGATAATCTCAGTCCCTTTCAGTGTAATGAATCTCTCTTCTGTAACAGGAGCTGGCTTCCCGGTCTGGTACATCTTGGAAATTCGGGACAAAGCGCCTTCCCTCTCTTCTGGATGAAGCATCTCCAGGGCATTTGTCCCGATTAACTGGTCAGGGGAAGTAGCTTCATATATTTTCATCCCGGTTTGGTTGATAAACTCTATGATTCCGTTCCTGTGAATCATGATGGCAACAGGAGAGCTTTCAACCAGTGTTCGGTAACGGTCTTCACTTTCGAGTAATGCTATTTTCGCCTCTATCCTTGGGGTGATATCAAGAGCTGTAAACAACAGACCTTCAGAGAAATCGCTCTGATTTATGGCTGATGACCTGAGGAGAATATGTTTAGCCGACCCATCTTTGCAGATCCATATGGTCTCAATCTCACCGATCCCAGTTTCGGCAAGTTGCTTGTATTTAATTTCCCCTACACGATTAAACTCAGCATCATCAGCGTAAAGCATTCGTGCACTGTGGCTTATGAGTTCCTCTTTGGAATATCCTGTGATTTCACTTACACGATGGTTTACATCCAGAAAAATCCGGTCTGCCAATGATCCAATCCCTACAGGGACGACCTGAAGAATTTGGTTGATTTTGTCAGCATCGTAATGAACCTGCTGAACCGCCCTGAGTTTTTGCAAGGCGATGGTTGCAATAATCGTCAGGGTTTCAATAAACCGAATGTCAGAAGGAGAGAAGTTAACACCTTTTTTACAAAAAATAGTCACATTCCCAAAATTGGAATTATCTAAAGCCAGCCCCATGGTGTAAACATCATCAATGCCAAGGATTTTTGCGATTCCATGGGAGATGGGTTTAGGAATTTGTTTAAGAGCAAGGGTGTAAATGCCTCCATCAATGTGGTTCAATTGCCCATTACTGTTCAGGCGGAAATTATCTTCAGATATCTCTCTAAGTGGAAATTCCATGGAAAGAATATTCTTTCCAAGAAGTTTTTCAATCGCTCCACGGAACTTCTCAACCCCTTTCAGTACATGAACCTTATAGGAGTTCATGTGCGGGTTGATCACAGTGATAATAATATAAGTTCCCGGGTACTGTTCTTTGATCTTATCAGCAATATCCTGAAATATCTCATGTTCCTCGGTAGCATTCTCCAAGCGAAGTGCAAAATCGCTTATGTGTTTGAGTAACAACCCTTCAGTGTTCGTGGGATCTGTCAATTTTTCTACCATGCTCTCTCCTGATCGATCTTTCAAAAATACTGTTATTTATGCTAAATCACAATAATTGAAACAATTATCTAGATTTCAATGGCTTCAACAGGAAGCAAAATATCTGACAGGTCTAACATTGCATTGATCAAAGAGACATGACTAAACTTTGTAAGATCGTTCGATGAGATTCGAATGGGTGTTAAGACCCCATGATGGATCAGTCGCCGACGACAGGTTCCGTTTAATAGTGGTTCAGACGGTGTAAACCATTTATGGCCTGATAGAAAAGCAAGGTTGCTATATGAGGTATCTGTGATATTCCCATTTTTTATCAGGATAATTTCATCGACATCGGGATTCTCCTTTTGTAATTGTTCAAATCCTGATCTATCAGCATATTTGTATGGATATTCCAGATTATCAGCATTCACCAGGCGAATCGATCGTATTGGTTTAATGGAGTAAGGTAGGAATTCTATATTTCTGATTTTCGTATCATAGAGTAGCCTACATTTGAAAATGCCTGGACTGCAATTGTCCGGAATTTTGATGACACTGATATTCAGTGGTTTAAATCCAGGAAAATGAGCGTCCATGCTACGATCCATCCGTTCCTGATGATAGGCTAAATGGCAGTATCTGCCATCTTTCACCCTGATCGTTTCAAGTAAAAGGCACATACACTTTATCAATCATCTCCATATACTCTTCGTCAACGATACTCTTGGAAGTAATCCCACCACCGCTCTTGAACAATTTCCCCTCGTCACTCTCTTCGATGAACCGTATCATGACCCCCGAATCCAGTGCCGAGCCGTCAAAATAGCCCATCACACCACTATAATATCCACGCTGGTAAATTTCTGCTTCCCGGATGATCTCAACAGTTCTCTTTTTAGGTGCTCCTGTAACCGATCCGGCCGGCAGCATCCTGAATAGGATATCTCCGATATGACTGGTATAATCAGATGGCAGGATTCCGGTGATCCTGGAGCTTACCTGCAGCAGTTTCTTGAAGTTGGTATTAATTTCCTCGATATATCTGAACTTTTCAACGCGAACCTTTTTGGCAACAAGGTTTAGGTCATTTCTGATAAGATCCACAATAGTATGATGTTCGGCCAACTCTTTCGGGTTACCAAGGAGGATCGATTCTGCATTTGGCAAGTGGGCATCAATGGTCCCTTTCATTGGATGGGAAGAGATTACCCCCTCATTGATCCGAATGAAAATCTCAGGAGAGAATACGACAAATTCATTGGGCATTAGTAGCTTATATCGTGCCTGACTGCGGAAAAAGATTGCATGGAGTGACAATTCCGTTTCAATCTTCGTAGCGCATGTCAGATTAATCAGGTAGGAGTTCCCTGCCAGCAGATGGCCCATAACCAGGTCGAATGATTTTCTGTAAACCTCCGGGGATATGGGTGTTTTGTTGAATGTAAAAGGGATTTGTGGGGTAGTAGGTGAGGGAAAGTTCTTCCTGTCGTGAATTTGGTAGAGAATACCTGAAGTTTGTGCCTCCTCAGGCGTATACACAAGTAGCTTCATCAGGTCAAAGTCGATGATGAAGAGAAATGGTTGTGATCGTGACCCAAGTTCATTCATCCGCCTGAAACCAGCATGTATCATATGTAGGAATATTCTTAATTTTGATGCAATGATACCTAAATTTCAGATGGCTTCCAATACCCGGATTCTGATCATCGACAACAACGACTCATTCACTTTCAACCTACTGCAGTTGGTAGAAGAGAGTGGAGGACAATCCTGCGAAGTAGTGGGGGAGGATAGCCTGGTTCCCGGAATTGTTTACGGCGCAGATAAAGTCTTGATCTCTCCGGGACCGGGACTCCCAACCGATTATCCTCGGATGTGCGAAGTGATTCGGAACTTTGGCTCATCAAAGGATATTCTGGGGATCTGTTTGGGACACCAGGCAATCGCAATGGAGTATGGTGGAACACTGGTTAACATGCAAGAGGTGAAACATGGGGTCACTACATCATTGCAATTCGGGACTCACGATCCGCGCCTTTTTGCAGGGGTCGTTGAGGGAAGCAGAGTTGGACTTTACCACTCCTGGACAGTTGATCCTGCCACCATTCCCGATTGTATTGAGGTCACTGCCGTTGGGAGTGATGGGGCGATTCTTGCCATCAGGCATAAAGTATTCAGGGTTAGGGGTGTTCAGTTTCATCCCGAATCCTTTATGACTTCAACAGGGAGAATCATGATAAAGAACTGGATAACAAGCGAATGAAAAATTTACTACTACTCCTCATTCTTTCTTCCTTATTCCTGATTCCGGGCTTCTTTTTATCCTGCTCCAGGCAAATTGATCCGGCTGATGAGAATACTGTTTTCCGGTACAATGAAGCAGCGAATATATCTTCGCTCGACCCGGCCTTTGCCCGCGATCAGGCCACGATATGGGGTGCCCATCAGTTATTTGATGGACTTCTTCAGTTGAATGATCAGTTGGATCTTCTTCCATGTATAGCACAATCATGGGATCTCTCTGATGATGGGATGACTTATCGTTTTTTCCTCAGAAAAGACGTAAAGTTTCACGATAATCCTTGTTTCCCGGATGGGGAGGGGAGATGGGTAACAGCACACGATTTTGTCTACAGTTTCAGTAGGATCAAAGACCCTGCTACAGCCTCAGCAGGAGCCTGGGTTTTCAATTATACTTCCAGTGAGCAACCCTTTCTTGCACCCAATGATTCCACGCTCATTATCCGGTTGGCTGACCCTTTTCCTCCTTTTCCCGGTCTTCTCACAATGCCTTATTGTTCTGTCATTCCCTATGAGGCAATAAGTTTTTACGGAACCGGTTTCAGGGAACACCCGGTTGGTACTGGCCCATTTCGGCTTGGTTTTTGGAAAGAGGGTGTTAAACTGGTATTGACACGGAATCCCGACTATTTCGAGTGGGAAGATGGCAAACAACTTCCCTTTCTGGATGCCGTGTCGATTACCTTTCTGGCAGATAAACAGGCTGCATTTCTTCAGTTTGTACAGGGGAAACTGGATTTCATGTCGGGGATAGACCCAAGCTATAAAGATGAAGTGCTGACCCGCGATGGCCAGCTGAATTCGAAGTATAGCAATAGGTTCAGGATGATTTCTCAACCCTATCTCAACACTGAATACCTGGGTATTTTGGTTGATACAAGTTTGCAGAGGGTAAGGGAGACTCCTTTGAAAAGCCGGTTGATCCGTCAGGCTATCAATTATGCATTCGACAGGCGGAAGATGATACTTTACTTGCGAAATAACATTGGGACACCGGGTATTTTCGGGATGATACCCCCGGGAATGCCAGGGTTTGATTCTTCACGGATATATTTTGATTACAATCCCGGGCTTGCACGTCAGTTAATCAGTAAAGCCGGGTATTCAAGTTTCGCCGAGATGCCCCCCATTACACTTGTTTCAACCTCTGATTACATGGATATCTGCAAGTATATCCAACACCAGGTAGCTGAGATCGGAATTGAATTGGAGATCGAAGTGAGTCCGCCAGCTGCCATGCGGGAGATGAAAGCCATGGCAAAACTACCGTTCTTCAGAGCGTCATGGATTGCTGATTATCCGGATGCCGAGAATTACCTCTCTCTCTTTTATTCGCCGAACTTTTCGCCCCGCGGACCAAATTATACCCATTACTTCAATGCAGAGTATGATAAACTTTTCGAAATGTCGATGGCCATACAGGAGGCTTCATCACGGTTTGAAACATACCGGAAGATGGAGCAGGTGATGATGGAGGATGCGCCTGTGATCGTTCTTTATTACGATCAGGTTTTGAGGTTCGTATGGAACAATGTTTATGGATTGGGAGGAAACCCGATGAATCTGCTTACCCTGAAACGTGTCTACAAAGAAAGAAACTATCGTTGATGCTTTTGAATTAACTCATGCGCTTGCTTATTCCCCAGCGATTCTGCCCTTTTCCAATCTGCCAGCGCACCATCTACATCCCGAAGGTTGTAGCGACTACTGCCACGCCCAAGGTAAGCATCGGCATACTCAGGGTCGAGTGTAATCGCGGTGTCAAAATCACATACCGCGATTTCGAATTTCTGCAATTCCACGGCCTCGATATAGGCCCGGTTTAAATAGGCTTTCGAGTGGGCGGGATTGAGCCTGATAGCAATGGAATATTCTTCCAACGCTCCCTTGATATCCCCTGCTTTATACTTGATGTTCCCATTGTTATAATGCTTTGTGGCATCAGCATCGGCAAAGCAATTCGCTAATTCTTTCAGATTCTTGACAGGTTTTTTTGAAGCGATTGCCAGGGCTTGCTGCACAGTTGTGTTGGTTGGATCAACTTCCAGGATCCGTTTGTAGCAGATGCCAGCCAATTTCAGATCACCCAATTCCATGTAAATATCGGCGAGGGCATAATAACAGGATTCAGCAGACCCGCCACTCTCTTTCAATGTTTGAAGAAAGTAATGCTCTGCAGCCGGGTAGTTTTTCATCTGAAGCAAAAAGGAAGCCATATTCTGACTTCTGGAAGGGCTAGATGGATATTTCTTGTAAAATCCTTGCAGCCAGATGATGATCTTTGAAGGGCATGGCTGATTAAGGATCGCCAATTTCTCTGATGGACTAAATATGGGTTCTGCAACAGGCTGATAACCCTCTTTGTCAGCATAACCTTCCCGGGCAAAAACTGCGCTCTGCCCATCCAGGTAAACCGGATGCCATCCTGGAATGACAAAGAGCTGTGGCGTCCATGAAAAATAGCGTACATAATCATAAATCAACAAATCGGGATCATATTTCTTTATCAAGGAACTCAAACCGCCTTGCCAGCTTTCTGCCACCTCTAAATAAAGCTCTTCCCCGATAACTTCCAGTCTGGCATCAATAAAGATTGGCTGGGAGAGTCTCCAGGAGAGCCACCCACCATAACTGAGGCTATTGATAATCCTGCCTTCCAGATGATTCTCCCGGAGAAAGTCTGATGCTCCTTCAGGAAGTTGCAATTGGTCGAGACCTATTCCTGTCTTGTTGTAAGAGAGGTTGTTTGCATAATATACATTCGTAATGAGGCGAGGAATTAGAATCATCATACCCAGTAACAGGCTCATGGAAAATAAAAACCCAAGTCTGAGCCTCTTCTTTGAAGGGATATTCCGGGACAACTTTCCGATGATCTCCCGAACTGATAGCCCGGTTATGGGAAGTGTTACAATAACAAACAGTGGGATATTCCGTATAGCAAGCAGGAAGAGTATTGCATAAACCACCCAAAGAACCAGTTCATGAGGTTTTCGCTGTTTTACAGTGATGAGGATGCTTCCAGCCGACAAAACCAGATAGATGAGTGCCGCATACTCCTTGACAGTCCATCCTTCAAGTTGGAAAAGTGTTTGAAACTCCTTGATATGTTCATGGAAAATGTTGCCTGCCTGAAATCTCGTCAGCAGCTCAAAAGGGAACAAGAGCCCTCTCATGCCATAAGGATTGACCAGGCAAATCAATACAGTAGCTGTTCCCCATCCCAGCAACCGAAGGTCGGGTTTTCTGTCCCTGATCCAGATGCTGATGAAATAGGCGCCAATCAGTGAAAACCCAAGCATGAACAATCCCTCCATATTGCACCAAACGAGCATGATAAGCGGTAGGAGATAGAGGGATTTGCGTTTCTTTTGGAAATAATAGCTGTCCAGAATAATGAGACTCAATGTGATAAATAGATAGGTGAACAGCTCGGGGCGGAGAATAAACCGGGGTTCCATGATCAACAGGGCAAGGAGCAGGAGAGGAGTGACCAAACTGTATGGGATGCATGCACCCAGCATTCGCCTGGCAAGAAGGAAAAAGAGTGAGCAAACAAGGATGCATACCAGGATGCTTAGTCCAGTATATCCTGTAAGCAAATAGACAATGTAAATGAAGACCTGAAAAAGCCAATGTAAATCAATGTATTCGTGATTGGGAACAGTGAATGTGGCGATATCCGTTTGCGGAATAGAGAGGTGACTGATAATCCATCTGCCTGCATTAAGGTGGAACCCCAGGTCGGGGTCTGATAGGAGTCGTAGAGAGAAGATGACCGTCAGGATAAGCAAAGCTCCCAGCGGGACAATCCATGCACTGCTGAGAACCTTTACCCTGCCTTTTTGGCGGATGGCAATCATCAAAAGGGTAGTTGGTTGAGTCGGCTAAAAGTAATCTGAATGGCCCTTGTGAAGAAATTTTTTAGCTAAGTAACGTAAAACGGGTTACAAGGCATGGGATTTCCTCGATGAAACAATTACAACTCCTCAGTCAATCGATCCCATGCCAGGGAAATGTTCCGGGGAAGTTCGGTTTCAACTTCCGTGTAAAGACCCATTTGATGACTGATATGTGTCAGGAAGCCTCGCTCCGGATTTAATTCTTTTAAGAGAGCAACAGCCTCATTCAGGTTCATGTGTGAGTAGTGCCTTTGTTTTCTGAGCGCATTCACTACAACCGTTTTCGATCCACGGACCTTCTCCTTTTCTTCATCAGAGATTCTGTAGACATCAGTGAGGTAAGTAAAGTCATGGATCCGGAATCCAAATACAAACTGGTCGTCGTTATAGTGAATGGCTTTGATTGGAATGATTTCGGTATTTTCAATGAAAAAAGGCTGGTTTGTGAACGTATGAAGTTCAATTTCAGGGACGCCAGGATATCGGTCGCCTTCAAAGGCATAACTGTACTCCTTTCGTATCTGATCCTGGACCTCCTCGGTAGCATAGACTGCAGTAGGCTTTTTGAGAATATAGTTAAATGCACGGACATCATCCAAGCCTCCCAGGTGATCCTTATGAGCATGGGTGACAAGGATCGCATCAATGGATTCTATGTGCTCCCGTAGCATCTGTTGCCGGAAATCGGGACCACAATCGATGACAATTCGCTGGTTCCCCAATTCGACAAGGATAGATGAGCGAAGTCGTTGATCTCGTGGATCATTTGATCTGCAAACGTCACAGTGACATGCGATTACAGGAACTCCCTGTGATGTGCCAGTGCCAAGGAATGTGATTTTCATCTTTTCGTATGAATAGCAAATCTAATAAACTATCACCATATATTTGTAATAAAATAGCGAGTAAGCTGTACCTTTGTTGCATGCTCAATAGCCTGTGGACCAGTATCGGAAATTACTTTTTAAAGCGGGAGTCAGCCAGTATCAATCGTAACAGGTCGATGGTCAACCTGGCTCATGCAAAAAGTATCGGGATCTTATATCCCTTGTTCACTCTTCCCGATTACAATGATGTTGAACTGTTTGTCACATCACTTCAAAAGGAACACAAAGATGTTAAAGCCCTGGGATACCTTCAGCACAAGGAGTTGGTAAACCGCTTCCTTCCAAAATTGTCGTATGACTTTTTTTCGCAACAGGAGTTGAACTGGTACCACAAACCGATCAATACCAAAGTAAACGATTTTATCCATACCGAGTATGACCTTTTAATCGATCTTACATTGGAAGATAATCTCCCCTTGAAATTTATCGCCGGTCTTTCTCGTGCCCGTTGCAAAGTTGGCCGGTATAACGAAAAGAACAACAGATACTATGACCTGATGATCAAGGTGGATGGCCCACAGCGATTACCGGAATTTATTGAACAGATACGTCATTATTTAACCATCATTCAACAGCATGAATAGAGAAATTGTAACATTTCGGGGGACCGGAGTTGCCATTGTAACGCCTTTTACATTATCTGAGACCATAGATTATAATGCCTATGACCGGATGATTAACCATGTGATCGCAGGCGGAGTAGGCTACATTGTTGCCATGGGAACTACAGGAGAGGCTCCAACGCTTTCGAAACAAGAGAAACATGCATTTATCGAGTATTCAGTCGCAAAAATCGCCGGCAGGATCCCGTTAGTCATTGGCATTGGCGGGAACAACACATCGGAGGTTGTTCAGGCTATCCAAACGATGCCCCTTGATGGGGTCGCAGGGATACTCTCTGTCTCACCCTATTACAATAAACCTACGCAAGAGGGAATATACCAACATTTTAAAGCAATTGTGCAGTCAACTCCGGTGCCGGTAATCCTCTACACCGTTCCGGGACGAACCGGAGGCAACATATCAGCAGAAACAACGATAAGGCTGGCAAATGATTTCCCGACAATTGTCGGGATCAAGGAGGCATCAGGTAGCCTGGATCAAATTTACCAGGTGCTTAAGCATCGTCCCGAAAATTTTCTTGTCATATCAGGTGATGACGGAATTACCCTACCTTTGTTGGCTGCAGGGGCTGATGGAGTAATTTCCGTTGTGGCAAATGCCTATCCGAAAGAGTTCTCAACCATGGTAAGACTTGGATTAGAAGGTGATTTTACAAGTGCCAGGAAGATCCATTTTCAATTGATCGACTTGATCAATGCCCTCTTTGCCGACGGGAGTCCGGGTGGCATTAAAGCACTTTTACAACTAAAAGGGTTGTGTGGTGAATCTGTAAGATTACCACTGGTACCCATCAACCAAAATACCCGTGACCTGATCCATAAACTCGAACTGAAAATTTATAACCAATGATAAAGAAAGTATTATTTCTCCTGTTAACACTCTTGTTGATATCGCCTTCTCTTTCACTTTTCTCGCAAACTGATACGAATAATGACCTGGAAGATATGTTCAAAACTTCAGGTGAGATCTATTTTACATTTGACATTGGATCTCCCATGGAACTGGAATCCCTGACAAGAATCATATCTATTGATAATGTTTATGGAATACAGGTTCTTGCTTACGCCAATAGAAAGGAGTTTCAGGAATTTCTTAAGTTGGGTTATGCTTACACAATCCTGCCACATCCAGGATCACTCCTGACAGAAGACCAACTTCGTCCACCAGGTTCCGGTGAAAGCCCTCTTAATATCTGGAATTACTATCCTACCTACCAGGAGTACCTCGATTTTATGGATGATTTTGCTGCCTCTTATCCCGAGATATGCAATGTAATTTCAATCGGGACATCAGTGAATGGGAGGGCCCTGATTGCTGTTAAGATCAGTGATAATGTGAACGAACAGGAAGCTGAGCCCGAGTTTTTTTATACCTCATCGATCCATGGGGATGAGACGACTGGCTATGTGTTGATGCTCCATCTGATTGATTATCTGCTGTCCAACTATGGTTTGGACCCACGTATCACAGACATGATTGATAACACGGAGATCTACATAAACCCCCTTGCCAACCCAGATGGGACCTACTATGGAGGAAATAATTCTGTTTATCAAGCACAAAGATACAACGCAAACTGGGTAGATCTCAACCGGAATTATCCCGATCCGGAAGATGGCCCGCATCCCGACGGCAATGCATGGCAGCCTGAAACTATTGCTTTCATGGCTTTTGCAGACAGCAACCATTTTGTGATGGGAGCCAATTTTCACGGTGGTGAAGAGGTTTTTAACTATCCATGGGATACATGGGCCAAACTTGCTGCTGATGATGACTGGTGGCAATTTGTTGGGCATGAATATGTTGACACGGTTCATCTGTATAGTCCCTGGAACTATTTTTCGGGGTTTAACAATGGCATCATCAACGGCTATCAATGGTATGAAATAGATGGTGGAAGGCAGGATTATATGAATTACTGGCATGCAGACCGTGAGGTTACATTAGAGATCTCTAATATTAAATTATTGCCGGCAAATCAGTTGCTCAATCATTGGGAATATAACTACCGCTCGCTTCTGAACTACATTGAACAGGCGAATTATGGGTTGCAGGGAGTTGTAACCGACTCAGTTACCGAAGAACCCTTGCAGGCAAGGATATTAATTCCGGGATTTGATATTGACAACTCTTTTGTTGACACAAAGCTTCCGTCAGGGTATTACTCCCGTTTGCTCTATGAGGGAACCTATGGGTTGAGATTCTCAGCCACAGGTTATTTCCCGAAGACAATTTACGATATTTCAGTGATTAACCGCGAAACAACCCGCCTCGATGTTGAACTTGTGCCACTCAATGTAGCTCAGGATGAGCCTCGTTATGAGCGCCTTTCGATGGTTTTTCCAAATCCATCTGATGGGGTGATCGAGTTGACCCTTCCCGAAACAGGTATTACAGAAGCCCTGGTGGAATGTTTCGGAATCACAGGGCATCAGGTTTTTTCAAAGCATGTGGAGGTTTCCGAAGGGGTGGCTTCTTTCAGGCTTGATCTTAGGAACCTCCCTTCCGGTCTCTATTTGCTCAGGTTATCGACCGGGATGGCAAGGTATGTTGACAGGATTATCATTCGCTAGAATCGAATCCCAACGCCAAATACAATCCTTAATAGAACCAGCATAACTACTGCTACCCCAAGACTTTTCCAGTAGATCTTTATCACTTTCGGCTCTTCTTCGAAAAAAAGATCCTGCATCATTCCCGCTCTGATATAGATTGGTATCAGGAACAGGATGATCGAGGCATTCAGAAAAATTTCATAAAGGGAGATGCCCGGAAGCTTTACAAGATCGATGATGATATTACCGGCAATAAAAGGGATCAGGTATTGGAACAGGGTGAACCGTCGGGCTTGATTGCCGGGAAGGACACTCAAATAAGTGTTTGCTGTAAAAAGAAGCTGTCTGGCAACCAGAAGACCCAGCGCAAACATGCTGGATAGAGCAAAGAGTGTAATAATCATTTTTCCGGTATCCATGAAGTAGAGGTACATGATCACATAACCAAATCCTTTGCTGAAGAGAGCTCCCATCATCATATCTCCAAAGAAGAAGAGGATACATTGTATGAACATCCAAACAACCAACAATTTAAGGATGCCTGTCTCTTCTGAAACCTTTGTATAGAGAATCCAAAGCAGGATACCCAGGATTAAGGCCAGTATTGGACCCGTACTGAAGATGGTCTTCACAGCATCGGAAGTCCAGTCGTAACTCCGGATGTAGAAGAGGATCTGGTTGTACTGAAGTTCAGATGTTATTTCAAAAGCTGAAGCTGAAATTGCAGTGACTATACTGGTCAGAGTGAATACCAGTATGTATGCGATCAGAAAAAGGACCGTGGAGTTCAGACTGATGATTAGTTGCTGTTTCCAGGTCATCATTGGGATCAGTATTTGTCGGCCACGTCGGGGATGCTTCCCGTGCTGTATTTGCCGGCATCAAGATTCTCCCTGACTTCAGAAAAGGCTGCAATGGTGTAATTCACATCTTCCAGTGTATGAACAGCCGTTGGAATAAGCCGAAGCATGATAACTCCTTTGGGTACCACAGGGTAGATGACAATGGAGCAGAAGATGCCATAATTCTCACGAAGGTCGGCAACAATCTGAGTCCCTTCATAAGGACCTCCTTGTAAAAATACTGGAGTGACTGGGGATGCGGTTCTTCCCAGGTCAAAGCCTTTGTCTCTCAACCCTTTCTGCAATGCATTTACGATAGTCCAGAGTTGTGCTTTCAGTTCAGGTTTCGTCTTGAGCAATTCAAGGCGCTTGATGGCTCCGATAACCATAGGCATCGGAAGAGATTTTGCATAGATCTGCGAACGCATGTTGAAGGCAAGTGATTTGATAACTGCCTTGTCAGTAGCAACAAAACCACCGATTCCAGCCATTGCTTTTGCAAAGGTGCCAAAATATACATCAACCCCGTCCATTACTTTTTGCTCTTCGGTGGTTCCTGCTCCTGTTAATCCCATAGTCCCAAATCCATGTGCATCATCAACAAGCAACCGGAACCCATATTTGTCTTTGAATTGCAAAATGCCGGGAAGATCACCCAAATCGCCAGCCATGCCATATACGCCTTCTGTGATTACCAGGATGCCACCGCCAGTTTGGTCGGCAAGTTTCCTGGCTCTCTTGAGGGAAGTCTCAAATTTTTCGAGGTCATTGTGTGGATAGACAAAACGTTTGCCAAGGTGCATTCTCAAACCATCAAGGATGCAGGCATGCGCCTCGGAATCGTAAACAACGACATCATGACGGTCAATCAGGGAATCGATAATCGACACCATTCCCATGTACCCATAATTAAGAAGGTAGGCAGCCTCTTTATTCTCAAAGGCAGCCAATTCCTGTTCGAGTTGTTCGTGGAACTTAGTTTGTCCCGACATCATCCTGGCTCCCATAGGATATGCCATTCCATACTGTTCTGCAGCACGGGCATCCGCCTCACGAACTTCAGGGTGATTAGCTAATCCCAGGTAATTATTCAAACTCCAGACAATCATAGGTTTGCCTCTGAAAGTCATATGGTTTGAGATCTCCCCTTCAAGTTTTGGGAAATAGTAATAGCCATAACCCTGATCTGCAAATTGACCCAAAGGCCCCATGTTCTTAGTTACCTTTTCAAATATATCCACGGTTCTTGCGTTTTAAGTTAATCCGGTAATTAATTAAGGGCACAAAAGTATTCAAAAATTTGTAATTTTGCAGCATGAAATGGATCAAACAAATTGCATTAATTATACTAATAGTTGGCTCTATTGTATCTTGTAAGCACAGCAAGTTGTTGAAGAATCCAGATCTTGACACAAAATACAATGCAGCCATTGCCTATTACAACGAGAAAGATTATTCTCGTGCCTTGCAGTTATTTGATCAAATGATGGGTGCGATACGCGCCACAGATAAAGCTGAAGATCTTTACTACTATTACTCCTATTGTTATTTTCACCAGAAAGATTACACCCTTGCGTCCTACTATTTCAAGCGATATTACACCAGCTATCCAAATACCAGCAGGGCAGAGGAGTGCCTTTTTATGAGCGCCTATTGCAATTTTATGAGTTCTCCTACATATAGCCTTGATCAAACGAGTACGAATGAAGCCATCAAGGAGCTGCAGCTTTTCATGAATATATATCCGAAAAGCAAACGGGTTCCCGAATGTAACGACCTGATTGATCAGATGCGTGCGAAACTGGAAATGAAGGACTATAAAATCGCAAAACTGTACTACAGGATGAAGGACTTTGCTGCAGCCATTGTTACGTTTCATAATATTCTGGAGGAGTATCCTGAAACAATACATCGTGAGGAGATCCTCTTCCTGGTAATTAAATCCTACGCCAAGTATGCTGCACTTAGTGTAAAAGAGAAGCAATATGAGCGATTTTCAAATACTACCATTGCATTTCAGGATTTTTACAGAGAATTCCCTGCCAGCAAATTTGCCGGCGAAGCAGCTGAATTGAATACAAAGTCGCAGGAGATATTGCAGAAAATGGTGGATAAAAATAAAGATGTTGTAATAAAAGAGAGTAAACGAGTAAGATTAAAAAAAGATGGATTATAAAAAAGTTAAAACAGACGTTATTGCGGTAACCCGTAATATAGAAGATTATACTGAGGGCACCGGAAATGTTTACGAAACGGTTTCCGTGATTTCCAAACGGGCAAATCAGATTTCTGCTGAGATGAAAGAAGAACTTAACCAGAAACTCTCTGAATTTGCAACAACAACCGATAACCTGGAAGAGGTGTTTGAGAATAGGGAGCAAATTGAGATCGCAAAATATTATGAGCATTTGCCGAAGCCAACACTAATCGCCATTCACGAATACCAGAACAAAGAGATCTATTTCCGCAAACCTGAGCCTGAGCAGAAAGAGGAGATCATTTAATCATTCCTGATGCTGAAAGGGAAACATATCGTTATCGGCATCACCGGCGGAATCGCTGCGTATAAAATTCCATACCTGGTCAGGCTTCTTGTCAGGGAAGGTGCTCTTGTACGCGTGATTATGACGCCCGCTGCGAAGGATTTTGTCACGCCACTCACCTTGGCCACTCTGTCACAGCACGATGTGATCTTTCACCCCTTTAACCATGAAACAGGAGCCTGGAATAGTCACGTTGAACTAGGTCAATGGGCTGATTTGATGCTCTTTGCTCCAACAACAGCGAACACCTTGGGTAAAATGGCTCATGGGATTGCCGACAATTTCCTGGTTACAGCATACCTCTCTGCTAAATGTCCGGTAATAATAGCACCATCCATGGACCTTGATATGTACCAGCACCCAACAACCCGGAAAAATCTGGAGATATTGCGTGGGTTTGGCAACATCATCATTGATGCACAGGTTGGTGAACTAGCCAGTGGACTTTCTGGACCCGGGCGCATGGAAGAACCGGAAAATATTCTTCAGGTTATCAGCAATTTTTTTTTTCAACGAGCGACACTGACCGGTAAACGGATCCTTGTAACGGCAGGTCCCACTTATGAATCGATTGATCCTGTTCGGTTTATCGGGAATCACTCTTCCGGACAAATGGGATTTAGTATCGCAGAGGAGGTGGCCAACAGGGGAGGCGAGGTAATTTTAATAACAGGACCGGTTAGTATAAGCACGAAACATCCTGGTATACAGCGAATAGATGTAAAAACAGCTTCTGAGATGCGTAAGGCCTGTATGGACTATATTGGTGAAACAGATATCCTCATCATGGCCTCAGCTGTTGCCGACTATACATTGGAGAATCCCTCTTTGGAGAAATTGAAGAAAAAAGGGGATAAACTAACGCTAACTCTCTCTCCAACAGCAGATATTCTCAAAGAACTAGGGGAAAATAAAAGATCTGGACAGTTTTTTGCAGGGTTTGCCCTTGAGACGGAGGATGCCCTTCAAAATGCCAGAAAAAAATTAAAAAACAAATTCCTCGATTTGATCGTTTTGAATTCGTTGAAAGATGCCGGAGCGGGATTTGGCATCCCGACGAATAAAGTGACGATAATCTCCAGTTCAGGAAAGATGGTTGCCGGGAAACTGAAATCCAAGCGAGAAGTTGCTTCAGATATTGTTGATGAGATTCTTATATCGTTGAAATCAAACCAATCACTATGAGAAAGACCGTTTTGTTTCTCTTCCTAACATTCTCTGTCCTGCACCTGAAAGCCCAGGAATTGGACTGTATTGTCAGTGTCACTTCCCCAACCCTTGAAGGCACTGATAAACAGGTTTTTGAAACCTTACAAACGGCTATTTATGAATTCATGAATAACCGTACATGGGCCAATTATAATGTGAAGATAGAGGAGCGCATTGAGTGCACGATTTTAATCACGATCAATGACCGTCCATTGGGTGATGACTTCAGAGGTACAATGAACCTGGTTTTACGCCGACCTGTTTTTAACTCAGCATACAATTCTGTCCTTTTAAACTATGTTGACCGGGATTTTTCATTTAGATATATTGAATATCAAACACTTGACTATTCAGATGGAGTATTTTCCTCTAACTTAACCTCCACCTTGGCCTTTTATGTATATATGTGTTTAGGCTATTATTTTGATTCGTTTGCCCTGTATGGAGGTACAGCCTTTTTCGAGAAAGCTCAGGAGGTGGTCACAACAGCACAAAGTGCACAGGTTTCAGGCTGGAAAGCCTTTGAAAGTGACAAAAACCGGTATTGGATGGTAGCCAACATTATTAATCCAGCCAATTCAGCTCTACGTGATTTTTCTTACCTATACAATCGCCAGGGATTAGACCAGATGTATGATCGGGTTGATCTTGGCAGAAGTAAGGTAGTAGAAAGCCTGGATTTTCTCAAGAAGATCTCATCAACCCGACCTGGCTTATTTAGTTTGCAACTCATATTCGATGCAAAAAGAGATGAGTTTGTCAACATATTTTCGGATCAACGGGTGCCCCCAATGGAAAAGAACAATGTAGTTAATCTTTTGAAAGAAATCGATCCTGCCAATAGCTCAAAATACCAGACAATTCTTGAAGGAAAATAATTAATAATTAGTTGTTTATCATGCTATTAAAGCTATTCATTGAAAATTATGCTTTAATACAGAAGCTGGAAGTGGATTGGAGCGAAGGCTTCTCTGTGATTACTGGGGAGACCGGTGCCGGGAAATCTATTTTGGTTGGGGCTTTGTCCTTAATTCTGGGTCAGCGGGCAGACACTACTGTATTATTCGATAAGGAGATTAAATGCATTGTTGAAGGGACCTTCAATATCTCCACCTATAGGCTGGAACACTATTTTTCTGACCAGGAGCTTGATTACGATGAGACACTAATTTTGCGCAGGGAGATCTCACCTGCGGGCAAATCGAGGGCCTTTATCAATGATACTCCAGTGAATCTCACTCAATTGAAAGATCTGGGCGACAGGCTTGTAAACATTCACTCGCAACACTCTATAACCACCCTAAACCAGGCTAATTTTCAGTTGGAGATTCTCGATGACTATGCATCGGTTCGAATTCAGATGAATGAGTTTCGTGAGAAGTTCAAGGACTTGAAAAGAGAACAAGTCGAACTTATTGCATTGAATCAGGAAGAGAAACGGTTGAAAGGGGAAACCGATTATCTTCATTTCATGTTTGAGGAGCTGGATAAGGCGATGCTGATAGATGGCGAACAGAAGGAGATGGAAGATAAACTGGCATTGCTAACACATGCCGAGGAGATTAAAAATGGAATATCCCATTCCACCCATTTGCTTGAAGGTGCGGATCAGAACCTGCTTCAAGGACTTAGTGAAACGATAACAGTATTGCGAAATATCTCCAGTTTTCACCAGGAAATTGCAGGTATTGTTGGTCGCTTGGAAAGCGATATGATCGACATTAAAGATATTACAAAAGAGCTGCAACGATTGGAAGATTCCGTACAGCTCGATCCAACGGAGGTAGAACGTCTCACCAGCCGTTTGGACCTGATTTACAGGTTACAGAAAAAGCATCAGGTTGTAACAGTTGAAGATCTGATACGGATTAAATCTGAAGTCGCTGAGATGCTTCAGAAAACAGAATCACTTGAGGCACGTATCGTTAAACTAGAGCAGGAAATTGAGTTGGCATCCATTGAACTGGGCCAATTGGCTGAAGTAGTTTCAGTTGCCCGTCACAAATCAATTCCACCCTTCGAGAAAGAGATTTGTAGGTTACTGACAGACCTGGGGATGCCTTCAGCGAAGTTTCTCGTTAATTGCACCAAAGAGGATAGACTGACTGCAGATGGAATTGACTCGGTTAAATTCCTTTTTAGTGCCAACAAAGGGGTCACACCGGATGAGGTATCTAAAATAGCATCCGGCGGAGAGTTATCCAGGTTGATGTTGAGCATTAAGTCGATGATCAGTCAAAAGAACCTGCTGCCGACGGTTATTTTCGATGAAATCGACAGTGGTGTCTCAGGCGATATCGCCGGGAAAGTGGGTGTGATCTTGAAGCGGATGGCCGGTAATATGCAGGTCATCGTGATTACCCATTTACCGCAGATAGCAGGAAAAGGGAACACCCACTACTGGGCTTACAAAGAGGATATTGACGGAACCACAAGGTCAAAGTTTAAAAAGCTGAAACAGGAGGAGCGGGTAGAGGAGATCGCAAAGATGGTTAGTAGTGATAGGGTTACAGAGGCCTCCTACCAAACGGCAAAAGAGTTGTTAACCAACGAATGAATCACCAAGAGGAGTAAAATTATGTCACATAATTTATTACAAGGAAAGAAAGGGATCATCTTTGGTGCTTTGGATGAAAAATCAATCGCCTGGAAAGTTGCAGAGAAAGCCCATGCCGAGGGAGCTGTATTTACTCTTACAAATACTCCAATTGCGCTTCGGTTTGGGAGTTTAAATACCCTGGCCAAGCAGTTAGGAGCAGAAATTATTCCGGCAGATGCCACAAAAGTAGGTGATCTGGAGGTAGTTATGAAGCGATCGATGGAAGTGCTGGGAGGAAAGGTCGATTTTATCCTCCATTCGATCGCCATGTCGATGAATGTGAGAAAGAGCCGAACCTATGATGATCTCGATTACAATTACTACCATCAAACGATAGATATTTCGGCCATGTCGTTCCATAAGATGCTACAGGTAGCCAAAAAACTTGATGCTATCAACAACTGGGGTTCGGTATTGGCTCTTTCCTATATCGCTGCACAGCGCACACTGTACCGTTATAACGACATGGCCGATGCCAAGGCTATGCTCGAGTCCATTGCCCGCAGTTTTGGCTATATCTATGGACGAGAAAAACAGATCCGGGTCAATACGATTTCACAGTCTCCTACTATCACAACAGCTGGCAGTGGGGTGAAAGGGATCGATGCCTTGCTTGATTTCACTGAACGGATGTCGCCTCTTGGCAATGCAACGGCAGAAGAGTGTGCCAATTTCTGTATTGTCCTTTTTTCCGATCTTTCGAGGAAAATAACCATGCAAAACCTGTTTCACGATGGCGGATTCTCCAGTATGGGTATGAGTCTTAAGGCAATGACTCAGTATAATAAATGCCTGGATGGGGATGATTGATTTTTCTTTTAAATTTGCAACCACAACCAAACTTACAATTCTATGAAAATATTAGATTCTATGAAAATATTAGTTTGTATCAGTAATGTACCTGACACTACTACCAAGGTCAAGTTTGTTGACGGCCTGAAAAAGCTGGATGAAACCGGCATCCAATGGGTTATCAACCCATGGGATGAACTATCCCTAACACGTGCTCTGGAGTTGAAAGACGATACGGCCAATGCCATTGAGAAGATTACCGTTGCTCATGTTGGATTGGTTGGTTCAGAGCCAACTATACGTAAAGCCCTGGCAATTGGGGCCGATGATGCCATCCGGATCAATGCTGCCGCTGCAGATGCCTATTTTGTTGCTGCTCAGCTGGCTGAAGTGATTAAAAATGACTCCTATGATATCATTTTATGTGGTATCGAATCCAGCGATTTTAATGGTTCAACGGTTGGGGGTATGCTTGCTGAATTTCTGGGTATCCCCTCTGTTTCTTCAGTATCCAGTCTGCAACTTACAAACGGGGAGGCATTGCTGACCCGGGAAATCGATGGAGGAAAAGAGAGCGTCTCGATATCTGTTCCCTTCGTTGCTATTATTCAGAAAGGGATCACCAAAGAGCCACGTATTCCATCGATGCGCGGTATCATGATGTCGCGCAGCAAACCTATTGTGGTTACTGAACCTGCCGCAATTGACTGCCTGACAGAGATTGTGCAGTATGAGATGCCTAAACCCAGGGCTGCATGTAAGTATGTGGATCCTGAGAATCCGGCCGAGTTAATTTCTCTCCTTCAGAATGAAGCAAAAATTATCTAAAAAATATAGACTATGTCAGTTTTAACATTCGTTGAAAACTGGGACGGAAAATTCAAAAAACTCACCTTTGAACTCGTCTCTTATGCAGCCAAAGTGGCTGAAATGATGAATACAACTTCCATCGCCGTCTCGATCGGCAAAATCGAACCGGGAGAACTTGAAAAACTGGGAAAGTATGGCGTAAAAAAGATCATCCATATTCAGAATGAAGAACTGAATATGCTCGACAATCAGGCCTACACTGCTGTCATCTCTGAAGTTGCTACAAAGGAATCCGCAACCGTCGTCGTACTGGCTAACAACAACACAGGGAAAGCACTGGCTCCCGGGTTATCCGTGAAACTCAAAGCAGGTATCGGCGCAGGAGTCAGTAAATTACCACTTAGTATAGACCCTTTTGTGGTTTATAAAAAGGTCTACTCAGGTCGTGCATTTGCTGATCTCACGATTAAATCTCCAATACGGATTATTACACTGGCTCAGAATTCCTTCGAACTGGCAGAGACTCCAAATGAGGCATCGATTGAGACGATCACCGTTACTGTTGATCCGGGGCTTGTAAAGACCGTAGTTAAGGATGTTCAAAAACAAACCGGGAAAATCCTTCTGACTGATGCTGAGATCGTTGTTTCAGGCGGACGTGGAATGAAGTCCCCAGATAACTGGGGCCCACTAGTTGAGTTTGCTGACCTCCTTGGAGCTGCAACTGCTTGTTCTCGCCCTGTTTCTGATGAAGGGTGGCGTCCCCATGAAGAACACACCGGACAAACCGGAAAGATCATTGCACCAAACCTTTACTTTGCCATTGGAATCTCCGGTGCCACACAACATATTGCTGGTGTGAGTGCTTCAAAGTATATCGTGGCGATCAATACCGATAAAGATGCTCCGGTATTTGAAACAGCCCAGTATGGAATCATTGGTGATGCCAGTAAAATTCTTCCGAAACTGGTTGACGCCGTGAGAGAGATCAAATCGAAGTAGGCATGACCAAACAAGTGATCTTTGCCCTCACACTGTTGGTCACAATAGGTGTTTTCTCTTTCACCATCAGTCGGATCATCAGTTATTTCAGATTCACCAAAGCTAATTTTCCGATCAGGGATTTTAGCAAGCGTTTCGGTGTGATGTTGGAAGTTGCTTTCGGGCAAACCAAGATCTTTCGAAAACCCTTCTCCGGAATTCTGCATGCCTTGGTTTTCTGGGGATTTTGTGTGATTCTCGTTGGAAGTATCGAGATGATCCTCGATGGGCTTCTGGGAACTGAAAAGCTGTTCACATCCTTTGGGGTTGTTTATGATATTATCACAGCCTCCGGCGACATCTTTGCTTTGGTGGTAGCTCTGGCGATCATAATATTTCTTATTCGCAGAATTTTTCTTCATGTCAGCAGGTTTGAAGGTATCGAGATGAAAGCGATATCACATATTGATGCCAACATAGCACTTACCTTGATCCTTTTGTTGATGCTCTCCCTAACCGGGATGAACATTGCTTACATCGATTACCAGTATCTGAAAGGGGAGGAGGTTGCCGGAGTATACCCTGTGAGCGGATGGCTCACTTCTCTTTTTTCGGGGATTTCAGAGAAAGGACTCTATAGTTGGTTTGAAAGCTTCTGGTGGATACATATTTTGCTTATCTTCATATTTATAAATATTCTGCCATACTCGAAGCACTTTCATGTTTTCATGTCGGTTCCGAATGTCTTCCTTTCGAGGCTGGAACCTCTTGGAAAACTTCCAAACATGGATCACGTAACCAAGGAGGTAAGGCTGATGCTTGACCCGAATACTGCTTTTGCAGCTCCTGCTGTGGATGAACCAATCGAACGCTTTGGGGTTAAAGATATCGAGGATATCAGCTGGAAAAATTATTTTGACTCATTAGCCTGTACTGAATGTGGTAGATGTACTTCAGTATGCCCCGCCAACCTCACAGGCAAATTGCTATCTCCCCGGAAGATCATGATGGATGTGCGTGCCAGGATGAAAGAGAAGGGCCCCGGAATGGTGAAGCACGGGCTGGAGTATTCTGACCAGAAATCATTGTTGAAAGACTATATCTCCATTGAAGAGCTCTGGGCCTGTACTACGTGCAACGCCTGTGCCACTGAGTGTCCGATCAACATCAACCATCCCACTCTGATCCTTGATCTGCGTAGATATCTCGTAATGGAAGAGGCCTATGCTCCCGGTGAGATAAAGGCAGTATTCAGTAACATTGAAAACAATGGAGCTCCCTGGCAATACTCCCCTGAAGATCGCCTGCAGTGGGCTGAGAATATTGAAATAACAGTGAAATAAGATGGAAACAAGGAGACTTGAGATACCTGTTATGGCCGACCTTTTTGCCCGGGGTGAACGACCTGAGTACCTCTTCTGGGTGGGTTGTGCCGGCGCTTTTGACGATCGCTATCGAAAGGTTGCCCAGGCATTTGCTAAGGTACTTGCTCATCTGGATGTAAGCTATGCTGTTCTTGGGAAAGAGGAGACATGCACTGGAGATCCTGCCAGGAGAGCAGGCAATGAGATGTTATATCAGATGCAGGCGTTACAAAACATTGAATTGTTTACTGCTTACGAAATCCGAAAAATTTTAACAATCTGCCCACACTGTTACAATATCTTTAAAAACGAATATTCCGACCTTGGCGGAAACTACGAAGTAATCAATTACCTCGAATTTATGGATCAGGCTATCCGCGAAGGCAAACTCAACGTTGATCCTGCTGTTTTCGGTGATGCCAGGGTTACATACCATGATCCCTGTTACCTTGGCCGTGCGAACAATATCTACCACGAACCCAGGAAGATTCTTCACAAAATGACCCGAAATGTAGTCGAAATGGACCGACACAAGAGTTTTGCACTTTGTTGTGGAGCTGGCGGAGGACAATATTTCAAGGAGGCAGAGAAAGGGGATAAAGAGATTTACATGGAGCGTACAGAAGAGGCCTTGCGCACTGATCCACAGATCATTGCTACAGCATGCCCCTTTTGCATGACCATGCTTACTGACGGACTTAAATACAAGAATAAAGAGGAAGAGATTAAAAACCTGGACATTGCAGAGATGATTGTTCAGGCTCTGGGTCTTTAAACGGAGTATTAATATTTAATAATGATACCTTAATAACGAACAATGGAAAACAGAAAAGTATTGAAAAGTGGAGAGTTCCTGGTAGAAGAAGTAGAGGCGAATGATATTTTTATCCCCGAGGAGTATAATGAAGAGCAGCAGATGATTGCGGAAACGATCAAAGATTTCCTTGCTGCGGAGCTATATCCAAATCTTGACCAGCTTGATTCACCTGATATTCAACTGATGAAGACGATCCTGAAGAAATCAGGAGATCTTGGACTGATGGGCATCTCGTTGCCCGAAGAGTATAATGGATTTGGACAGGACTTTGTTACCCAGATGCTGGCTGCTGAGACGATTGGTGCAGGATACTCCTTTTCTGTTGCATTTATGGCACATTGTGGGATCGGTACATTGCCGATCATGTATTATGGTAATGAAGATCAGCGCCAGCGTTATGTCACCAAACTGGCGATCGGTGAACTCCTAGGTGCATACTGTCTGACAGAACCTGGTGCCGGAAGCGATGCCAACTCCGGGAAAACCCAGGCTAAGTTGTCAGAAGACGGAACACATTATATCCTCAATGGTCAAAAGATGTGGATAACCAATGCAAACTTTGCCGATGTGCAGACCGTCTTTGCAAAAATTGATAACGACCGGGTGTTAAGTGCATTCATCGTTGAGCGTAATTACCCCGGAGTTGTGATCTCACCCGATGAAAAGAAGATGGGTATTAAGGGGTCATCAACTGCGCAGGTTTTCTATAATGATGTGAAGGTTCCTGTTGAGAATTTACTTGGGAAACGCGGAGAGGGTTTCCGGATTGCACTGAGTATCTTGCATATGGGACGAATCAAGTTGGGTGCCAATGTACTTGGAGCTGCGAAAAAGGCTATAACCGATTCAGTTCAATATGCCAATGAACGGAAGCAGTTTGGTGTGCTGATCTCAACCTTTGGGGCTCTCAAGTACAAAATGGCCGAGCAGGTGATTCGGACTTTTGCTCTTGAATCAGCAATATACCGTGTAAGCAAGGACATTGACCGCCAGATAGAATTGAATAAGATCGCGGGAATGGATAAAGGGAAAGCGGCGGTGGAAGGGATTGCCCATTATGCTGTTGAAGCAGCAATTCTTAAAGTCTATGGTTCCGAAGTTCTTGATTATGTCATTGACGAAGCCGTCCAGATTCATGGTGGAATGGGATATTCTGCCGAAATGGCAGTTGAGCGTGGATATCGTGACTCGAGGATTAACCGCATCTTTGAAGGGACAAATGAGATCAACAGGTTGCTTGTCGTTGATACGGCAATGAAACGTGGTATGAAGGGGGATTTTGACCTGGTAGGGAAAGCTGAAGAGTTGAAAGCCAACCTTACTAAGATTGTTGAAACAGAGAACGAAGGAGAGAGCTACTATGATGAGAAGATGCGAACGGTGCGTAATTTCAAACGCGCGATTCTTATTGTATTGAATAGCGCCTCAAACGCTTTTGGTCGTCAGTTTGTTCAAGAGCAGGAGGTGCTTATTAATCTCTCAGATATGATCACAGAGCTCTATATTGCTGAATCCACCGCACTTAGGGTGAAAAAGATGGAGTTGATCAAAGGAGAGTCAAACATGGCTGTATACAGGCAGATACTGGATGTAATGATCTATGATGCAGCCAGCAAGATCGAAAAAAATGGTATGGATGCAATAAACTCTTTTGCTTCAGGTGAAGAGGCTCAGAACCTGATTGTTGCTGTCAAGGGGCTTTCTTCTGTGAAGGGGGTTAACGTTATGATGGCGAGGAGAGTAATTGCAAATAAGTTGATCGAGGACAATAGCTACAAATTCTAGAGGAGTATATGATAATTCTGGCAGGTAGTGGGGGGGCGTTTGATGGAGGGTTTCTTACCCTGGTGGTAGCAATCGTGACTATTTTTTCGATAGCCCTGTTTGTTATTTTTCTGAAGAAAAACACCTTCCCGATTCTGAACCTCATGATTATTAGGATATTCAGAGGAAAGTACAGCTTTGAATACCTCGAGTTTTTCAAGAAGAATGATCTCCGCAATCCTTTAAATAACTGCATCAAGGATGAGATTACCTTGCATATATCCGTCTTCTTCAAACGTTTGAAAGGCGCGATTGATTATCCGACAACAGTCCCAATCGAGTTTAAGGATGTCCCATTTTTAACATCCTATAAAAATCTGGTGAAAGAGTTCGGAACACCGAATTGTATAAACATTGCCCGATTTGATAAACAACGGGTTAAAGTGGTTGGTTATCAAGATACATTTCATCAGAAAAAAATGAAATCGTTGTTTTATTTTATTGAAGATAAATTCTTTATGGGTGAGTTTGTTTTTTCTGAAACCCGTCGGATGGATCCGACACAAGTGAAGGAGGGGATATCAGAGAAATACCTGGATGGGGTAAAGCTGGAGGCAGATACCTTGTATGTTGAAGGCCCGCTTGGAAATATCCTGAATTACCATGACAATGGATTCTTTGCTTCGGTAAAATATCTCTACAGGGGTGACTCAAGCATTAATGAGATACTGAATAATGTATTTCTTTTATCCAGCCAGAAAGGGCAGGCATTTAAAAAAGCTATGCTTCAGGAGGAGTCACTAAATCGTTTCTGATTCAGACGGCTTTTCCGCATTCTTTCCCAATTTTTTCGCTGGTGTGGAGATATCGATTGTGATCTCTTCTTTCTCCATGCTGTATCCCACTTGAATCAGATCATTGGGCTTTATCTTTGTTTTGATGATCTCTTCGGCCAGTGCATCTTCAATGTATTTCTGGATAGCACGTTTCAGCGGACGGGCACCAAACTGAGAATCCCAGCCCTTTTCAGCGATATAATCTTTAGCCTCCGGAGAGATTTCGATAGTATATCCCAACCCTTTTATCCGGTTGTAAAGATGGTTCAGTTCAATGTCGATAATCTTATGAATATCTTGTCGTTCGAGAGAGTTGAAGATCACTACATCATCAATCCGGTTCAGGAATTCAGGCGCAAAGGCTTTCTTTAAGGCATTCTCGATAACACCCCTGTTATGTTCTGATGAAGATGCCTGTTTTGCCGAAGTAGTAAAACCAACACCCTGGCCAAAATCCTTCAGCTGCCTGGAACCGATGTTGGAGGTCATGATCACAATGGTATTCTTAAAGTCGACTTTACGTCCGAAGCTATCGGTTAAAAGTCCATCATCAAGCACCTGAAGCAGGATATGAAATACATCGGGGTGAGCTTTCTCGACTTCGTCAAGCAATACGATAGAGTAGGGGCGCCGACGGATCTTCTCGGTGAGTTGACCGCCCTCTTCAAAACCAACATAGCCCGGAGGTGCACCAATCAGCCGCGAAACAGCAAACTTCTCCATGTATTCGCTCATGTCAATTCGAACAAGGGCATCCTCTGTGTCAAAAAGGTATCTTGCGAGAACCTTGGCGAGGTGGGTTTTTCCAACACCTGTAGGTCCCAGAAAAATAAAGGTTCCGATTGGTTTATTCGGATCTTTCAACCCTGCCCGGTTTCTCCGGATCGCCTTCACCACTTTTTTGATCGCCTCTGCCTGTCCAATTACTGTATGCTCCAACTCCTCTTCCATGTGAATCAGGCGTTCACCTTCATTTTTCGCGATTCTCTTTACCGGAATGCCTGTCATCATAGCCACAACCTCTGCCACATTCTCATCACTGACAGTTTGCCGGTTAATTTTCGCCTCCTCTTCCCATTTTCGTTTTTCACGTTCAAGAGTCTCCTGCAGTTTACGCTCCGAGTCGCGGAGATCCGCTGCCTCTTCAAATTTCTGGCTATTGATGGCGGCAACCTTTCTTTTCCGGGTCTCTTCTATCTGGGATTCAATATCGATGATATTCTGAGGTACGTTGATGTTGGAAATATGGACACGTGCACCCGCTTCATCCAGTGCATCAATGGCTTTATCGGGGAGGAAACGGTCGGAAATATACCGATTTGTCAGGGTCACACAGGCTTCAATGGCATCGGGAGTATAGGTGACAAGATGATGGTCTTCATACTTCTCCTTAATATTATTGAGGATCTCCAGGGTCTCATCTGGTGAGGTGGGGTCAACCAGCACCTTTTGAAACCTGCGTTCCAGCGCTCCATCCTTCTCAATGTATTGCCGGTATTCGTCAAGTGTAGTAGCCCCGATACACTGAAGGTCTCCACGGGCCAGCGCGGGCTTAAACATATTGGAAGCATCCAATGATCCTGATGCGTTTCCGGCCCCGACAATCGTATGGATCTCATCAATAAACAGAATAATATCCGGGTTTTTTTCAAGTTCGTTCAATACGGCTTTCATCCGTTCTTCGAATTGCCCACGGTATTTCGTGCCGGCAACAAGCGAAGCGAGATCTAATGAAACGATGCGTTTGTTAAAGAGGGCCCTTGAAACCTTTCGTTTAACGATTCGGAGGGCGAGTCCTTCAGCAATCGCTGATTTGCCAACTCCCGGTTCTCCGATCAGAATCGGATTGTTCTTCTTCCTGCGACTCAGGACCTGCGCAATCCGTTGCAATTCCTGCTCCCTGCCAACAATGGGGTCTAGCCTGTCTTCTTCGGCAGCACGGGTAATATCCCTACCGAAATTGTCCAGGACTGGTGTCTTGGATTTTGATTCGGATGGTCGTTTGACAGAACTGCTAAACTCCTTTCCGCTCTCTTCAGCTTCATCGTCATCCTCATCCTTTGGCAAGATATCCTTCGGTTTGAACGTGCTTTCTTCGCGAACGTTTGTTAGAATAGCCTTTAATTCTTCCGATACAGCGCCATAGTTTACCCCGTATCCATTAAATGTTTTGGTAATAAGGTTATTTTCGTCTTTCAGGATCGCCAGCAATAGATGCTCAGTGCCAATCAGTTCACTGTTGAATATCTTTGCTTCCAGGTATGTTATCTTGAGAGCTCTTTCTGCTTGTTTGATAAGGGGGAGATGATCACCGGAAATGGATTTTTCCGTGTTGTTGGCTACAGAGATTTCAATTCGTTTTCTGATCTCTGGGAGGTCAATCCCCAGGTTACGTAAAATCTTGACTGCGAGGCCTTCACCTTCCCTGATGATCCCTAGTAAGAGGTGCTCAAGGCCTATATAGTTGTTTCCCAGGCGCTGGGCTTCTTCCCGGCTGAAGACAAGGACATCTTTTACCCGTTGTGAAAATTTTGCTTCCATATTTTTAAGTTCGGATCCAATAGTATAAACGTATATGATCCCGGTTTAATTGCAACGACTCAATTATACAAAAATCAAACCATCCTAAACAACCTGCTAAAATGGCTTGTTTTCAAAAGTACGACTGAAAGCCGGATCAAGCATCATAAGCTTCAGGAATTATTAACAAAATCATGTTCATAATCGACTAAAAAAGAGGGCCAAAATCCATGGTATTCTCGTAAAAAAATGGTAATTTCGTAAAGTTAATAAGAATATTATACCTACCTGATAATTAGACATTTAATTATAAATATCCATGAGTGAAACGGGAGAAAGAATCGTTCCGGTAAACATTGAGACCCAGATGAAGAGCGCTTACATCGATTATGCGATGTCGGTGATTGTTGCAAGAGCGTTACCTGACGTTAGAGACGGGTTAAAACCGGTTCATCGCCGGGTACTTTATGGCATGTCAGAACTGGGGGTTAGTTCCGGCAGGGCCTATAAAAAGTCGGCAAGAATAGTAGGGGAGGTTCTTGGTAAATATCACCCTCACGGTGATACTTCTGTTTATGATGCCATGGTTCGAATGGCCCAGGACTGGAGTTTGAGGTACCCATTGGTCGACGGGCAAGGGAACTTTGGTTCAATGGATGGTGACAATCCTGCGGCTATGCGGTATACTGAAGCCCGGCTGAAAAAGATTGCTGAAGAGATGTTGGCAGATCTGGACAAGGAGACTGTTGACTTCAAGCTCAACTTTGATGATACCCTTGAAGAGCCAACCGTGATGCCGGCAAAAATTCCCAATTTGCTGATCAACGGCGCTTCCGGGATTGCTGTTGGGATGGCTACCAATATGCCTCCCCACAATCTATCGGAGGTGATCGACGGAATCATTGCTTACATTGATGATCGCGATATTACCATTGCAGACCTGATGAAGCATATTAAGGCTCCCGATTTTCCTACTGGTGGGGTGATCTATGGATATGAAGGTGTTAAAGATGCATTTGAAACTGGCAGAGGTCGTATTGTGATGAGAGGGGAGACCAAAATCGAAACTCTTGAAAACGGCAAGGAGCGTATTGTAGTTACTTCGGTTCCTTATCAGGTAAATAAGGCAGAGATGATTAAGAAAACTGCCGAATTGGTAAATGATAAAAAGATTGAAGGTATCACCGATATCCGGGATGAATCGGACCGCACCGGAGTTCGGATCGTTTATGAGTTAAAGAAAGAGGTAATCACCAATGTTGTGCTGAATAAGTTATTTCAATATACTCAGCTTCAAAGCTCCTTCAATGTCAATAATATCGCTCTGGTAAATGGTCGTCCGATGATGCTTAACCTGAAGGACCTAATTACACACTATGTCGAACACCGCCATGAGGTAGTTACCAGGCGTACAGAATATGAACTGAGGGAGGCTGCAAAAAGGGCGCATATCCTCGAAGGCTTGCTGATAGCTCTTGACAACCTGGATGCAATTATCGCTTTGATCCGCGGTTCACAAACACCAGAAGAGGCACGTGCCGCACTGATGGAGAACTTCAGCTTATCGGAGATCCAGGCAAGAGCGATTCTCGATATGAGGTTGCAGCGACTGACCGGACTCGAACGTGATAAAATCAGGGATGAGTACGATGAACTGCTAAAAAAGATCGAAGGGTATAAATTAATTCTTGGAGATCCTCTTCTTCGGATGGAGATCATAAAAACAGAGTTGCTGGAAATTAAAGAGAAATATGGTGACGAAGCGCGATCCCAGATTGTTTATGCTGCATCAGACTTCAGGATTGAAGATACCATTCCCGATGAGGATGTTGTAATAACCATCTCGCATCTTGGATATATAAAGAGGACCCCGTTGAGTGAATACCGGGTCCAGCACAGAGGAGGAAAGGGACACAAAGGGACTGAAATCAGGGATGAAGATTTCCTTGAACATCTTTTTATTGCTACCAACCACAATTACCTTTTACTCTTTACAGAAAAAGGTAAATGTTTCTGGCTCAGGGTATTTGAAATTCCGGAAGGGGCGAGGACCTCCAAAGGAAGGGCCATTCAGAATCTGCTCGGAATTGAGAGTGATGACAAAGTAAGAGCTTATATCAATGTCAAGGACCTGAAAGACCAGGATTACATCAATTCAAACTATATCATTCTTGCAACAAAACGAGGGACCATTAAAAAAACATCCCTCGAAGCCTATTCCCGTCCACGCCAGAATGGTATCAATGCCATCACGATCAATGAAGGCGATCACCTTCTTGAAGCTAAGTTGACAAATGGCGAGAATGAGGTGGTGCTAGCACTTAAATCTGGTAGGGCAATTCGTTTCAATGAGATGAAAGTTAGGCCAATGGGCAGAAATGCAGCAGGAGTGAGGGGGATTTCATTCACGGGCCCCACGGATGAAGTAGTTGGCATGATCTGTATTCATAAAGATAAACAGTGCGAAATTCTAGTTGTTTCTGAGAATGGATATGGAAAACGATCGAATATTGAAGATTACAGGGTGACCAACAGGGGAGGGAAAGGAGTGAAGACCATTAATATCACTGAAAAAACGGGAAATCTGATTGCGATCAAAATGGTAACAGACCAGGATGATCTGATGATCATCAACCGCTCCGGGATTATTATTCGCATGGCTGTTGGAAATCTCCGTGTCGTTGGCAGAGCAACCCAGGGGGTCAGGTTACTCCAGATAAAGGAGGGTGACAGTATTGCTGCTGTGGCAAAAGTTGAGGTAGAAGATGAAGAGGAGGTAACTGATCCAATTGATGATATCAATCAGCCTGAAAATAATTGATAAAACATTAACAATTACTAATATCATTGCTTATTTTTGCACACTGATTCACATAAAGTAAAAGGAACCAAAACTATATTTTGTATGAAAAGATTTGCAATTCTGATGGTACTGGTACTCTCCATTACCCTCACTTTTGGACAAAAAAACCTCCGCCAATCTGCATCTAACTATCTGAAATCCGGAAAGTTAAATAAGGCTATTGAGGCAATTAACCAATGTATTCTTGATCCCAGCACAGCTCAAGATGCAAAGACCTGGTTAATTCGCGGCAATATCTATCAGCAGGTTGCCAATTCTACTGATGAGAATTACAAGTCTCTCGACTCTGATCCTCTAGCCAAAGCTCTTGAATCGTATGAAAAAGTGATGGAGTATGATCCTAAGAAGGAGTTTTACGATGATATTTTTGTCCAGTTGACCTGGGAGCGAAATAATTTGTACAACATTGCAGTTGATGCTTACAATAAAGGTGATTTTGCTAAATCCATGACAAATTTTGCAAGGGCTGCCGATGTCATTGCAATATCGGGAGTTATCGACACCGTTGCTCTGCTCAATACTGCATATTGTGCAACCCTTGCCAAGGATTATGAAACAGCCAAGAAATATTATTTGATACTTCTGGAGAAAGAGTATCTTACACCGGCGTTATTTGTAAGTATTTCAGATATTTACAGGATACAAGGAGATAAGGAAAACGCAATGAAGTACATTCAAATGGGCAAAGAAACCTTTCCTAATGACCCGGATGTTTTTCTGGGTGAGACCAGTGTTTTCCTAACATTTAACCTTACCGATCGTGCTTTGGCAAATCTTCTGTCATACATTGAAACCGATACAACTAATTTTTCGGTATATTTTGCGCTGGGCACGATATATGACAAAATGGTGAACGATTCATTAACTGATGATCAAACAAGAGAGGATGCCTTGGCTAAAGCTGTTGCGGCTTATGAAAAGTCACTGCAACTCAATCCGGAACATTTTGATGCATTATACAATATTGGAGCACTTTATGTAAATACAGCAGCAACTATTGAATTAGAGGCGAATGCATTGCCATTGGATAAGGTGGAGGAATATGAAAAAATGAAATCGGATATTACGAAATATCTTGGATTGGCAGCACCATTCCTGGAACAGGCAACCATAATGCACCCGGATGATGTAAATACACTTCAAACCTTAAGATTGATTTATTCGAGAACAGGAAATAGTATAAAACTGAAGGAGATTAATGAGAAGATAGATTCCTTATAAAAAGAGGGGAAAAAGAAAGGGAGGTCCGGAAGACCTCCCTTATTCTTAATTATTTCTATTTGACATAATATTAATTATAGGACAATAATGCATTGCGTCCAGCTCAGCTGGTTAACATAAAATTAGTTCCAGGACTTCAGTACTGGAACGGTAATGATTTTATGTTAAAGCAATTAGCGCTTATTGTTTAACTTGTCGCTATAATTAATATTATATTGTAATATGTCTATGAACCGGGTTATTTTACCGGGAAAAGAACCTGTGTATTCCATTTTAAGGTATCAGGTTCTGTCTTCGGATCAGTTACATAGATCTCCCATGGGTTTCCGATAATTTCCAATCCACTTTGCGCAACGTATTTATCCAGAGCATGATACACACTGGCTGTTTGATCATATGGGCCTAAATAGTCGGCCATCACCACTTTTTGTGCGGGGATTTCTTCAGCCCTTATCCGGCCTTTTCCACCGTCAGCAAACTCAACAGCGATTCCCAGGTCAAACACTGAAAACTGGGTCACAGAATCCCAGGATTGATAAATAGCAAAGGGGTGCCCTTTGGGGGTTAGCCGTTTCATTTTGATGAAATTCATCAATTCACCGTATCCCCGACCCATCACTTGACCATAAGTTTCCGGACCAGCAGAATCCCTGATTACCAGGATAATCTGTTTTTCCATATAAGTTTCCGTTATCGGAGGCCAACCGTGGCGTTCTTCAGCTACTATCTTAAGTTTTGCCAAACCTTTTTCAAAATCTGGCCCCATCATTTTGTCCATAAAGAGTCCCATATATCTGTTCATAGGATTAAATCCCAGATCACCTTCATCGGTCCAGATAATTAATACCGAGTCGTTAACCTCATCATACTTAAATCCTCCCTTCGACTGATATTTACCCTCATCAAACATCAAATCATATCCGAAGGATTCTCCTGGTATAGATTCGGTTACAATCAATTCTCCATTTCCGAGGATTTCACCATTCCATTTCCAAATAGTTCCAACCTCACAATCATTCCCTGATAATTCAAATAAAGCGGTCGTATCAACCTCTTTTGTCCAGGAAGTCCAGAGATCCCACTTCTTTATATTACACGTTAGATCATAAACAAGAGCTTTATCAGCCCCAATTGTAATACTTCTCTCCACTTTGTATTGGCGAGGTAGCAGATAAGCAATAATTACCAGAACTGCGATAATAATTAATAGCCATAAGACGATTTTCCCGAATGTTCTCATTTGAAATAGATTAGATGGTTTAAGCAGTAAAAGTACAATAAACCATTTCGAAAATCAATACATGCCTAAAAAATATTCATGAAAATTGTGATTAGGGTTGAGATTCCCTTTTTTCTTTTTACAACAGATGTATTTTCCACAAAGATATGTGGCTGTTCAAAGAATATTGTATGTGGATCATACTTATTGGAATAATATCTGATACGCTTTTCCATGACGCGATAGTATTCACTATTTTGCAGGGATTGATTTAAGTTATTCATCATAGTAGATTTAAGTAAGATTTAATCAATTAAAGGATAAAACTAGATCATTATAATAGAGAGAGCAAATGATTTAAACGAAATTATTGGCTTAACAGCTAATACTTAAGTGATCAAATTAAATAATTAAGCACTTAATTAAGCTTAAATTTGCTTAAGCAGAATATTTCTTGTATATTTGCTTAATTATTTCATCAAATTGCGTTGAAAGAAATAGCATCATTGCGGGTTTTGTCTCTTATTCCTGGTTTGATACCCGGGATTGAACAGGTTGTTCTTGTTCATTTTCAGAAGGATAGCACCCAAATGGCAGCATTTCTTTTAAAAAAAGAGGATGGGAATTATAAAACTGATTCTATTCGATTGGAGGCAGGATCGGCTATATTTTCAGGATTCAATAAATCAACTCAACCCTATCATTGGTTTCCCAACAACCAAGTTCCATTTGATATTGTCGCTAAAGATAAGATTCAACTAACTATATTTAGTGAATTGAAAAACAGTGTATTAATGATTAATTATTATAACACTGATTCGTTTTTATCAGATCTTTACTTTATCTATTTCAACGAGAACCTCAGCAATTTTTTATTGGATAAAGTAAGTGAGCCATTTTCTGCCCAACATAAGAACATGGTTGGGTTTCTCCTCTCCAATAGTATTCGGACACTATTCGACATCACTGCTTCTCACAATCACATAGCATCAACATTTAACGATCAGATCAGACAAGTGGTAAGAGAACGGGATCAACTGCGGGATGAATTGGAATTGCTGGCTCAGAAGGGTCGTGAAGGAATTCTGGCGCTGGCACATCATTATCTTTTTCAAATTGCTGAAAGCCTTGGAACAAAGGCCTCCCTTACTGATTCTGCCAAAATTAAATTGAAATCATTCAGTGGCGAATTAGCGCAATTGGAGAGTGTTATTCGCGAAGCTCTTGAATTTGCAGGAGCCTTATTCTCTACTGCTCAATCGACGCAATTGCTCATCGCGGATTACCACATCAGATTTCCTGAACCTGGCCATTCAAAATTACCTAATGAAGTCATTGAAGGACTTCCGCAGCGTATGATAAAAACACACTTGTTACTTGACAGGCTTGAACTTGCTGCTTCTGGTATTAAGCAACGAAAGGACAACCTAACGAGTGCTAATGTTGGCAAAGAATTCCCTACCCCTATTTCAGCACCAGCTATTACTGATGCCCTTAGGAAACACCAAAGGCGTATTATCCAGCTTTTTAATCAGTATCCTGAAAAATGGGAAATTATTCGACATGAATTCAGGCCTATTCAGAACCTCCTCAATTCAGCCCATGATCATGAGCTGTTGTCTGCTTGATAAATATTTCTATTTTTGCAGCGATGAAAATAGCCGTAACAGGAGCTAACGGACATGTTGGCTCCAACCTTTGTAAAGCCCTTCTTAAGAAAGGATATCAAGTAAGAGCACTAACGCACACTCATAACAAGGCTATCAAGGATTTGCCTGTTGAGTTAGTTAAAGGTGATATACTTGATAAAGAATCTCTTAAATTCTTTATGCAAGATATTGATTACTGTTTTCATCTTGCTGCATACATCTCTATCAAAGGCGATCCTGATGGCATGGTGTGGAAGATCAATGCAGAAGGTACAAAAAATATCGTTGAGGTAGCCCAAGAACAAAATACAAAGAGATTTATTCATTTTAGCAGTATTCACGCATTCCAGCAATATCCTTTAAACGAGTTGCTTGATGAGACCCGCCCGATAGTTGGATCTGAAGGTTTTGCATATGACAGGTCTAAAGCAGAAGGGGAACGGGCTGTTCACCAGGCTGCTGCGAACGGACTTAATGCTGTCATCCTTTGCCCTACTGCCATTATCGGGCCGGATGATCCTGAACCCGGTTTAATTGGGAAAGCGCTGCTTGAACTATACCACAACCAGATTCCTGCCCTGGTTCCAGGAGGATACAACTGGGTGGATGTCAGGGATGTTGTTCAAGGAGCCATCAGTGCGATGACAATGGGTAAATCCGGTGAAAAATATCTCTTATCCGGTACATGGCACAGTTTATCCGAACTGTCACAAATGGTAGCGAAGGCTACTGGTGCGAAAACACCCCGTACCGTAATGCCCATGTGGGTTGCAAAGGTTGGTTTACCATTCATCACCCTGTATAGTAATATTGCAGGAGTAGAACCTTTATATACAAAGGAATCTCTGCAAATCATATCAGAAGGAAGTCGTTTGATCACTAATGCCAAAGCAAAACGGGAGCTGAATTTTTCATCACGGGATCTTGAAGAGACCATACGCGATGCTTTTTCCTGGTTCCGGGAACATGGATACATTCACTAACCTGGTATTTTCATGAGTAATTCTACGTTTTATTTCATTGTATATGTGTGGATTGCAATAGCGCTGGTGATTTTTCCAATCGTCCTGCATATCACAGCACCCTATGGGCGTCATACGACCAAACAATGGGGAGCGCTGATCAATAACAAACTCGGTTGGATTATTATGGAATCCCCTTCCCTTCTTGTCTTTGCAGGTCTTTTCCTATTTGGTTCTTCAAAACACAATGTAGTAACATGGATCTTTTTCGGTTTATGGGTGTTTCATTATATTAACAGAACCGTTATTTTCCCTTTCCGACTAAGGACCAAAGGAAAGAAAATGCCACTCGCAATTGTATTTATGGCATTGGGATTCAATTTTGTCAATGGTTTTATCAATGGCTATTACCTTGGTTCTCTTGCCTCCTACCCAATATCATGGCTTACAGATCCCCGGTTTATTATCGGTATGGTTATGTTTCTGAGTGGAATGGCAATTAACTGGCAATCTGATAACATCCTGATCCATTTAAGAAAACCAGGTCAAACAGGGTATTTTATTCCTCAGAAAGGGTTATTCAACTATATTTCCTGTCCGAACCATTTCAGTGAGATCATTGAGTGGTTTGGGTTTGCGATGATGACATGGTGCACTCCTGCACTTGCATTTGCTGTTTGGACATTGGTAAATCTTCTGCCGAGAGCATTGCATCATCACCGATGGTATCAATCTACATTTCCTGGTTATCCTTCAAAAAGAAAAGCGCTGATCCCTTTTATCCTCTAGAGAAAAAATCAGCAGTTTCAGATAATAATACCCAAAATGGCAAATGATTTGAAACCAGCAGGAAGAAGATGGAACCATTGATATTTCTGCAAAAGTTCAGCAATAAACCGTGATGGGAACCCCGTCTGTCCGACAGAATTCCCATCCTACATCCAAGCGGCCGTGGCCACCTGGTGTGTCAAGCTACGGTTATTGTGGCTGACGATTCTCCGGGTTACCCCTTCTTCCCGTCCCGCTCTCCGTTCCAATCTCCCTTGCGGAAGCCGGCATCGGGAGCGCCCTGATTATGTGACCTGCTATCCGAGTGAATCTTGCGGATTCACCTTTGTTCAGGCTTGGTTCTGGAGTGCTGTCACCTTACGGATACTGCTTTCACATCCCCAACTTCTCAGAGGGCCTTTTATCCCTCACTTGCGATAGCAAATATACACTATGCGAAATAGGAAGTCAATAAATTTGATTGATTTATATTCACATGAAATCAACAACTGTTATTAACAAATTGTTAATAACTCACTTGAGATTAAAATACAGATTATAAGAGTTTTGAGTAGTGTAAGAAAAAGAGGGGTTAATAAGATATTAATAACCTGTTCATTTCTCAATTGAAACTGTCAATCCTCTGTTGCATATTTCATCGTACAGTGGTTTCAGTTCAGAGAAATATCCCTCCTTTATCCCACATTTTCCTTTGTAATGAGCAATCCAGGCACATTGCTCAGCCTGCATGGGGGCATGCTGGCAAACGTCAACTAGCACTTCGATTACAAAATCGAAAGAGTTGACATCATCATTAAACAAAATTATCTGGCTTGCATTCTGAGCCAAATCATCTTGACTTTCAACAGGTTTAACTTTCTCTTTAACCATCGTTGTAAGCTTGGAAAGCACAAGTATACTAATTTTTTCATGAGCATATTGTATTTTTGGCAAAATATTTATTCCTGTGCCTTTCGAACATTTCATAGCATCAATTTCAGAGGCCTTATCGCGACCACTCCCCGGTATGCAAGCTCAGCTTCGCATGTCGTCGATGAAGCGGATTCAGGAATTAACGGGATCTGTCCCATCGCCAGAAGCGAAACCCAGCAGCGTGTTATTACTGTTATATCCTATTGGTAAAGACATCTATATAGTATTTATTCAACGTCCCGATTATCAAGGAGTTCATTCTGGCCAGATCAGTCTTCCAGGAGGCAAACGAGAACCCGAAGACTTCAATCTAACCGACACTGCCTTGCGTGAATCCAATGAGGAGGTTGGAATTATTCCTGAGGAGGTCCGGATTCTTGGGAAATTGTCGGATCTCTACATTCCGCCGAGCAGGTTTCTTGTCTCTCCTTTTGTGGGCTATAGCATCCAAAGGCCTGATTTTATAAAAGATCCATCTGAAGTGGATGAGATCATTGAACTAAAGATTCGTGACCTTTTTAGTGATACTGCATTACAGGTAACAAAGCACAGAATAGGAGTTGGTATTCAAATAAAGGCACCTGCTTTTGTCGTGAACGGATATGTTATCTGGGGAGCTACTGCTATGATTCTCAGTGAATTTAAGGAGGTAATCAAAGCGTTATTATAAATTCTTGAGTTGGATTTCCCATGTGATATCACAGGATTTTCGCAACATAGCACTCACACCACAATAATTGTCACTGGAAAGTTCAATGGACCGTTTGATTTTCTCAAATAACTCCATATTCCCTTCAAAGTTTTCACCTGTAAAGTGGTAAACAAGATGGATTTTGTGGTAGTATTTCGGATGGGTTTCAGTCATCTCAGCATGAATCAGGATTCTGAAATCATGAAAGGTAATCCGTTTTTTCGTAAGTATAGATACAATATCCATCCCTGTGCATCCTGCAAGGGAAGATAATATTATCGGCTTAGGCCTGGGACCGAAATTACTTCCACCATGCTCAGGACTGGCATCCATTTTTACAGGGTATCCATCAATGGCAGCTTCAAATGTCATTTGTCCCATCCATCGAGTTTCAACGAATTCTTGCATAACTAAAGATATTAAAACTATTTGCTGGACGTTTGGGTTTCACCAAAACAGAAGGACCCTGGAATTCGGCCAGCTTCCCATGAGCGCATCTGGGCTCCGGTTGAGGAGGAGAACTGGAATGCAACGCCGGCCTGCACATAATCAATCGCATCTGTAGCATAGATAGTTCCATCAACCGGATGAATTGCCATGCCATAGAACAGTCGGGTTCCAGAATAAACAAGTGGTTGGAGTGGAACGGCTGATGCAGTTACAGGCATCTGGTAGATCCCATTTTGAAGATAGTAAATAGTATCTTTCGTAGGGTTGATAGAAAGTTTGCTTGGCACATCAGTAGTAGGAAACGAAAAAGCCTTTTCAATCTGTTTCAGGTCAGGATTCACTCGAATCAGAGCCGGCGCAGAGAAGCCATCCCAACCACCAGAGCATAAAACCCACAATTTCAATTTTTTATCAATAACAATACCGATTGGTTCAGAAGCAGTTGGGATGCTGTCAACAATTTTATCCTCATTTGTATCAATAATCAGCAATTTGGCTTTCCTCTTTAAACTAGGTTCATTAAATTCACCAATACAGGTAACAAACATGTACTGATTATACTTCACCATGCCCTCTGTCCATTCCGGAGTTTGGATTGATTTCGTGATGGTCATAGTGGTAAGGTCAACAACAGAGATATCCTTGTAGAGGTTAGTTACATAGGCTTTGGTGGAATCAACAAATTCAATATATCTTGGGGAGTTGAACCCTTCTATGCTCTTAATCATTTTAAAATCTACAAGATCCACTACCTCAATCCTGTTTGATGCATTTACCACGATGTACCCACGGTTGTTCATAACCTTCATAGACTGGGCAACATCTCCAAGGGGACGGTTGTTTACCTCTTCGAAAATATTCTGGATTGCTACCCCTGTTGCGTTATCAATATAAGTAACTGAGGCGTTTCCCCAGTTGAAATTTCCTTCATTGACAACGAAGAAACCATTTACAAAAGTAGTAGAATCATCAGGAGGAGGAGTTGGAGAACCCGGTTCAGGGCGAATGGGCTCTTTAGAACAGGAAGATATCACTAAAATCGATATTATCCCGAGAAAAAGGGCAGAAATAGAAAAGTCAAATCTGTCCCTGCTAGACTTTTTACCCACTGATTTTAAAGTTAAGAAATATCTCATTGGTCTCATTATTTGCTAAAACTACCCTTGATTGTAATGGCAAAATTTCTGCCAGGCATAGGGCGATAGGCTATTGATTGATAATCCAGACCAAAAAGATTGTTTATTTCAACTTGTAAAGATAACATAAAATCTTTCATGTGAAAACTTTTCCCTAAAAAGATATTGGACAAATTATACCCTGGCATATAAGCAGTATTTTCTTTTCCAAGGTACCTTCTGCTGATATAGTTGAATAAATAGGAAAAATAATATCCACTCTTTTCAAACCTTAAAGAGGTGTTCATTGTGTGAATTGGCGTATATATCAATTGATTCCCCACAGATGAGCCATTCGGATTTGTCTCTTTCAGGTAAGTTGATCTGCAATAATTATACGTCACATTCAGGTCAACGTTACTGTTCCAGAATACAATAGTTGAGTTAATTCCGGTCTCGATTCCTCTTGAAAGCACTTCACTGATATTCTCAGGGATCCAGATAGCACTGCTGGTAACTGATGGTGACCATACAATCATATCCTTCATCAGCAGATAGTAACCAGTGAGTTCCGTTTCAATGAAGAACCGCTTAGAGTCATTGAGCATATTCCATGTTATACCTCCTTCAACACTGTAACTTACTTCGGGTAAAAGGTTGGTATTGCCCCATAGTTCCCAATAGAGATCATTCAGAGAGGGGTATCGATAGTTTCTTGAGAGGTTGCCTGAAAGAGAAAGATTTACAGTGTGAAAAGGCTTGATTTCAAATCCCATAGCAGGAATAAATGGCATAAGTTCCCCATCCACCACATCTTCTCTTGCCATCATGGAAACAGTAATGAACTTTAAGGGTGTGTATATAATCTCTGCAAATCCTCCCAATACATTTCGCTGCTTCAACTTGGAATAGGCATCAGAGTTAACCCAGTCGTGAGTAAGATCAATACCTGGTCGAATTAATAAATTCCTGATACCGGAAAAACTTCCCTGTATCTTGCTAATGAAAGAGTAGTACTGATGCTCAGCGTTTTGTGTATTACTGGTATAGAGAAGATGATTGTAAATTAATGCAGATGAAACAGTTCCAATAAAGGCTCGTTGAATATATTTGTATTCAACAAGGCTTCGGAAAGATTTATCTGTCATATTTTCAACATAGTTGGGGTCGAGATTCGTAATTAATGGAGGATTATCCCGGTTGGAATAGTTGTACCAGACCCTTGCCGAAATCAGGTGCCTGTCCCTGAATTTAGCAAAGATATCTTCAGAGAAGCCATATTGTGTATAAGCCGCGTTTGTTTGTTTTTCCTCCTTTCCCGTGTAATCATTGTAATATGGGAAATCATTCTTTCCGATACCAAAGTTTGCCCGGGTAATTGACTGAAAATTGGAACTTCCTGTTTCGACATTCAACGTAGTGGTATAATTATTAAAGCTGGCAATAGTTTGTGTGATATCAGTAGAAAGTCTGTTGTTCCAGTTGGGACTTGTTTTCAGGTTAATTATGCCTCCAAACGCACCACTCGTCCTGCTCAGACCCGATGCGCCATAGAGTATCTCAATCCCCTGAAATTGAGCAACAGGCAGCTGTGATAAGTCGATCTGTCCGAGCATGGGTGAATTGATCGTTACACCATTCCACTCAACGATTGTATGATGCGCTGAAGTGCCACGAAACGAAGGGGTTGCCAGGTTGTTGCTTCCGTACGATTTAATGAAAACAGTAGAGTATTGTGTTAAAATTGTAGCAAGATTTGCATCAAGCCTCGGAATTAGGATTGTAGAATCGAGTCTGACTTGCTTAAAACCCTTGTTATTAACCTGAAAACTGGCCTTCACCTCAATCTCTTTTAACCTGAGAGTATCTGATAAATGTTGCCCTGATGCTGCGTTAGATATAGCGATCACGAGCAAAATAAGAAGAGAAGGTTCTCTGAAATGCTTTCCGATTCCCGTCAAGACGTTATGCTTTCTTCTACCTATTGTTTAATGAACTTTCGGCTAATCTTCTTTCCGTCTTCAAGGGTAAATAGTGCAAAATAAAGCCCTTGCTGATAATCCGACAGGTCTATTTCAATGTGATTTCCGAGCTCCACGTCAGAAACGCAGACTTTTCCAAAAGAATCCACCAATGAAAGTTGTACGGAAGAATGAAACGAATGATTGATGTGTAATATATGGTGAACCGGGTTTGGGTATAGCCGGATGGGAACCGTCTCAGATGTAATAGGAATTGACTGGGTTTCAATATGGATTATTCCAACCGCATCGAGGTCAAATCCACTGGTATTAAATGGAGTGGGCCATGGATCGTTGATGATATGTCCCTGAGAGTCGAATGATTGATAGCCAGGGAGAATACATCCGCCGATATCAATGACACGGATATGGGTTATGGCTGAAATATCTACAGAAAGACTGTCTTTCAATTCATTAAGATCGAATGGAGTTCCATAAAAAACCCTGTATTTTCCTGCCAGATTATAGATGTGTGTGGCATCAAGAGTTCCGAATGTCATGACCTGAGGAGTTTCAGGAGTTAGAGACACGGATGGAAATCTGACAAAATCAATTCCATTTGAACTCACCTCTATAAAAGCAAGTTCCAGAAACTCGTCACCAAATGCGTTCTCAAATACGGCAAAATCAGGACCTGTGCTATCAAACATAGGAGAAGGAAGAGTAAGCATAGCAACCCCCCTATCTCCCAGGCTGACGACAAAGTTATCCGGAATACCGGTAGCATCTTCGGCAAAGCCATAAGAAGCTTTGTTTGATTCCATGTGATAAACGGTAGTGTCAACGAAATTGATATAACCAGCTTCAACGACACAACCACTGGCCCAAGCGCGGAACGCTGTACTATCCTGAAACATGGCAGTAGTACCTGGATAGCCGGGTGGTGGTGGATATTGGCTGTATGAGTAAGCTGTTGATAACATGATAGTTATCAAAATGAATATCAATTTAATCATGGTCAGATTTACAAAAAACGATCCTAATTAAGTTATTTCTTGATAAACTTGGATGACAGAGTTTTGGAATCTGTTTTCACAGTAACAAAATAGAGGCCAGCTGAAAAGGATGAACAATCAACCCATATAGCTGAAGGTGATCTTTCATTACTCTGATAACTTGTACGACCCGTAATATCCCTGATTAGGATCTCTGTTACAGGGTCATCTCCGGTATATTTGAGACGAACCTGGTTTTCAACCGGATTTGGATAGATGGTGATGGATGCATTTGCAGCAACTGAGCTTTCAATTCCCACAGGAACCCTGTAATCAAGAGCAATGGCATCAGAATTTGTACCTGTATCGAAAAAGGTAATAGAGTCACCAGATGCAGTGCCTACTATATCCAAACCAAAGGAGCTACGGTTTCCAAGGTTCATGTAAAGTAAAGAATTAACATAATCTGTAGTAAAGGATGTAAATAGTATATGATTTGCAAAGCCAGGGTCAGGAAATATAGAAGTATCTTGTATTTGATAAGTATCCATATTGAAAGAACCTATTCCATTATCCAACGTTAAATACAGTAAATTATCAATAATTCCGCTATTCTTTAGACCCCCTGACCCGTTCCCAATCCTTAGGTCAAGGATATAGTTCGCGTGTATCTTGTTGAAGGTATTATAAGCCGTTATGCTCCCAATATTAGTTGATCCAAATGGTGTTTCATTGATACAATAAATGATCCCACCATAATTGTAAATATCATTAATTCCAGCAATGTTAGGTCCAAGATCGATTTCTCTTGCAAGAGTCCAGTTGTTGAAATTAATAACAGCTAATTTCCCTTCAGTACTTAAAAATCCACCGTTAATTGCTATATAAATCGAATCTTGGGTTTGTGCTATTCCCTTGCAATCCCCTGATATATTCTGAATTCTCGCAACAAGAGAGAGATCAGATGCATTCAATACTTCCACAAAAAACCTGACAATTGGATACTGTTTTGTCACAATCAACCTATTATTGAATATATAAAGTCTGCTAAGTCCAGAATCGACAATGCTTCCAAGCCGCAGTAACGTAGTTGCATCATACATAACAATACTATCCTGGGCTGCAACATAAATTTTATTGTTTGCAATTACAATGTCCTGAACCGATTGCGTTTTAATTTGATCAAAAATATAAGTTGATCCAGAAACTGGGTCATAAGTTTGCATTGTAACATAATCGATGAAAGGAGGAGTGGTTTCATAGCGATTCCCGTTGGCAACAATCACCTGTTCAACCCATTCTGCTTTTTGGGAAAGACCAATCCAAGGCAATAAAACCATGATAATCAGGAGTGAAGAAAGTAAACCAATTTTTTTCATATTTAGATTATTGTAACTAATGCACACCAAAGATACATATTTTCAGCTTTGAGTTAAGGAAGTTTATGTAAATTTACATGCAAATTATTTCAGTTATGTCTAAGCGGTTCAGTACGATTCTTTTGATTCTCTTGTTTTCTTTCACTATTCCTTTTTACAGTGCCTGTTCTGGCTCCAGGAAGTCAGGTTGCAGAACAGACCGGACATACAAACAGGGTAAGATAAAGAAGAACCGTAGTAATTATGGAATGAGATACGGATACAAGCAGAGTTCTCCCCGAAAAGACTATGTGATTAAGAACCGTAGAAAATAGACACTAATTTTTATCAATCGTTGCCTGAATTCTGGGCCTCGTTTCTTCGCATTCCCAGCGAATGTGCACGGATTGTTAACGGACCATTGTCAATGTAGATCGTTTTATGATAACGAACTTCTGCCTTGGAAGTAAATCCTGCCGTTTTGAGTTTTACATAGACAACCCAACTGGAAATTTCATCCATTAAAGCAGCCTGGATACCGCCGTGAAGGATCTCGAAATATCCCTGGAACTTCTCTTCCGGATCCCAATTTGAAACCACTTCGTCACCCTCTTCGGTAAAAGTCATATGTAATCCGAACGGATTACCTGGGCTGCAACCGAAATAATTGTAGCCAGGCAATTTAACGAACGGGTTTCTGATTTTACGTTGATTATTTTGCGACGCCATTCTTGTATTTGGTAACGTTAACAGCTTTTCCGATTTCGTCATATTCAGTCCAGGCATCCTCTTTAATTCCGTTTTGGTATTGGCCGGTTAGTTTGGGTTTCCCATTTCTGTAATACTCCTTATAATTACCCTCCTGCTTATCATTCACGTATTGGGTAATGGTTGCTGTTGTATCGTTCTCATAGAAGGTGCGTTGGGTCCCTTCAAAAGACCCATTCCTGTAATTGTAAATGGCAACCAACCGTCCGTCCCGGTTAAACCATTTGGATGGCCCATTTTTCTGATTCTTTTTATAGAACGCCTCTTCCTGGATTTTCCCATCATCATAATAACTCCGGAAAAGGCCTGTCAGCATTCCATTATCATACTCTTGCATTCTTTGCAATTTGGGTGAAAATGAGCTATAGATGAAAACAGCTCCATGAAGTTGGTTGCTTTTATAATGTTCAACGTTGGTTATTTTTCCTTTACGGTCAAATTGTAATGTGATTCCATCACGGTGTCCGTTTGCGTAATTCTCAACCCGAAAAATAAGTTCGTCTGATAGATATGTCTCCCAAGTTCCATCCTTGAGTCCATTGATATAATTTCCCCGGGTAGTCAGTTCACCGTTCCTCTCTTTCCAGTAGCCAACTTTCAGGTTTTTTTCATTGAGTTGATTTACAGGTTCTTTTACATTCCCTGATTCTTCTTGCTGCGACCATGAGATTATAGGTATCATAAGCAATACAGCAATCATCAAATTTATTACCTTCTTCATGTGAATAAGTTTAGTAATACAAAAGTAAAAAATGATGCCAAATTACTCAGAGGTTTCCCCTACTAAATCGAAATGACTGGCTTCGGTGATCCGAACCTTATAAAATGAACCGACTAATAGTGAACTTCCTGTTTTTCTGACCAATACCTCCTGATCAACCTCAGGTGAATCAGCCTCGCTCCTGCCGACCCAAAACTCATCTTCTTCTCTGTCAATCAGTACTTTGATGTCACTTCCAACCAGTCTCTGGTTCTGCTTTAGTGAGATATCCTCTTGAATCTTCATCAGACGTACATGACGCTTCAACTTCACTTTTGATGGCAGCGTATCTTTGAGATTAAAAGCGGGGGTTCCCTCTTCATGCGAATAGGTAAAGACCCCCAATCTGTTAAATTTTGAATCAGATACAAACTGGCACAATTCGTCAAAATTTTGATCGGTCTCACCCGGGTAACCAGTAATAAATGTGGTACGAATTGCAACGTTTGGGATAGTATTTCTGATTGTATTCAGTAATTCACGTGTTTTGTCTCTGGTCATGCCTCGTTTCATGGAACGCAATATATGATTGCTGATATGTTGCAGGGGAATGTCGAGATAGTTACAGATAGTTGGGTGATCGCGGATTACATCAAGGAGGTCGAGAGGAAAGTCATGAGGATAGGTATAGTGTAGTCGGATCCATTCGATTCCATTGACAGAAGCCAGTTTTTGGAGAAGGGTTGACAGTTGACGTTTACCATAGAGATCCAGGCCGTAAAAGGTGGTATCCTGTGAGATGACTAGTAACTCCTTCACACCCCTTTCGGCCAGGTAGTTGGCTTCTGCAATAACCTTTTCAAGGGGTTTCGACCGATGATGCCCCCGGATAGCAGGGATCGCGCAGAAGGAACAGGTCCGGTCACAACCTTCGGCAATTTTCAGATAAGCGTAATGGGATGGGGTAGTTATTCTCCTCTCTCCCAGAAGTTTAGTTCGGTATTGACCGCCAATTTCGTGAATAATTTCAGGGAGTTCATTGACTCCAAAGACACCATCGGCCTCAGGAATCTCAATCCTGAGCTCATTCCGGTAGCGTTCAGTCAGACATCCCATTAAAAATAACCGGCTGATCCTGCCTGCTCTCTTCGCTTCGGCATAGTGCAAAATGGTATCGACAGATTCCTGCTTGGCGTCGCCGATAAACCCGCATGTATTGATGATAATTGTGTCAATGTTGAGCAGGTCATGAGGTTCAAAAATGATCCTAAACTTGCTGGATTCCAGCTGTTTCATCAACACTTCGCTATCGACAAGATTTTTGGCGCACCCAAGTGAAACAAAACCTATCCCTCTATTTTTAATGACTGTCACTGGCGTTAGGAAAATAGACTTTCAACAAATGCCATACGGTTAAATACCTGAAGATCTTCCATTTTCTCTCCGATGCCGATGTATTTCACCGGGACTTTAAACTGATCTGAGATTCCAAGTACAACCCCACCTTTTGCGGTGCCATCTAATTTGGTCAGAGCGAGTGCATTGACCTCTGTTGCCGCTGTAAATTGCTTTGCCTGTTCAAATGCATTCTGACCTGTGGAGGCATCCAGGATAAGAAGAACTTCATGAGGGCCATCCGGAACAAGTTTCTGCATTACTTTCCTGATCTTGGAGAGTTCATTCATCAGGTTAATTTTGTTATGAAGGCGCCCGGCAGTGTCGATTATAACAATATCAGTTTGATTCGAGATCGCGCGTTTTACGGTATCATAGGCGACTGATGCAGGATCGGTTCCCATGCCATGATTTACGATTGGTACCCCTACCCTTTCAGCCCAGATGGTTAATTGGTCAACGGCAGCTGCACGAAATGTATCAGCGGCCCCCAACAAGACCGAATTTCCGTTTTGTTTGAATTGATATGCAAGTTTGCCAATTGTTGTGGTTTTACCAACGCCATTAACGCCAACAACCATAATGATATATGGTTTCTTGCCTTTGGGAATGTCAAATCCTGTAAAATCTTCCGTAGTGTTTTCCTGAAGCATGGCAACAATCTCCTCTTTCAGGAGTTTGTTCAGTTCTCCAGTTCCCAGAAATTTATCACGGACAGCGCGTTGCTCAATCCGTTCGATGATTCGTAACGTTGTTTCAACACCTACATCTGACGTGACCAGAATCTCTTCAAGGTTATCAAGGACTTCATCATCAACCTTGGATTTTCCAATGACAGCTTTGGAGATCTTTGAAAAGAGGGAGCTTTTCGTCTTTTCGAGTCCTTTTTCAAGGTTCTCCTTTTTCTCTCCTGAAAAGATGTTAAAGAATCCCATTGGTTTCGTTACTAGGAATTATTTACGATATAAAAAAAGCTTCTTTCACCCGAAAAAAGCTTCTTTTAATCATTGAAAAAAGTTCTTAATTCTCCTTGGAAGCGAGGAAATCTTTGATTTTGTCGTTGGTGATCATCGTCTCTTTAAATGTATATGCTCCGGTTTTTGGAGACTTCACCATTTTGATCACCTTGGTGATATCCTTTGCTGTGACTCCTTTAAATGATGCAACTACTTTCTTTGCCATGACTGAATTGTGTTATTTAATTTCTTTATGGACCGTCATCTTTTTCAGATACGAATTGTATTTTTTTATCTCCAAACGCTCGGGAGTATTCTTCTTGCTTTTGGTAGTGATGTATCTCGACATTCCGGGAACTCCACTGGTCTTCTGTTCGGTACACTCAAGAATTACCTGAATCCTTTGATCTTTACTCTTTTTCGCCATTGCTTTCTCTCCTGTTTTTAAGGCGTGCAAAATTAATTATTTTCCGGTTAATATCAAAACAAACGTGAAAAATCTTTATTTTAGAAGCCAAACTTATTTTTTTAAAGCCATGGTGAAAACTGAAAAGCACAACTTTGTTGGTATAATCTCATTGAATCATCCTGAAAAATTGAATGCACTGAGCAGGGATATGGGTCATGACCTTGTTAACGCATTTGAGTTGTTTAAAGAAGATGGGATCCGAGTGATAATCCTGAAAGCTGAGCCGAACAAAAGTAATGTTTGGTCAGCGGGCCATTACATTCCGGATCTTCCTGAAAATCATGAAGATCCTCTTGGATACAACGACCCTCTGGAGGTCCTGTTAAGAGCTATCCAACGATACCCGGGGCCGGTTCTTGCACAAGTCCATGGTAGTGTTTGGGGCGGAGCATGTGACCTCATCATGACATCGGATATTTCGATTTGTGACCCTTCTGCGACCTTTGCCATTACACCGGCAAAACTGGGAGTTCCATATAATGCTTCGGGCATTAGTCATTTTATTGCACGATTGGGGACGAATCAAGCCAAAGAGATGTTTTTCACTGCCCGTCCTGTGGATGCCGTCACAGCTGAGACTTGGGGAATAGTCAATCATGTTGTGGAGGAAGATCAACTTGAATCCTACACGATGGAGATGGCACAACACATCACAACCCTCTCCCCTCTTTCGATCCATGTCATCAAAGAGCAATTCCGGATTCTAGCCAATTCTCAAGCCCTCAGTGCAGATGTTTTTGAAAAAATTGAGGGGTTGAGAACGTTGGTATGGGAGAGTGATGATTATCATGAGGGGATCAAGGCATTTCGCGAAAAACGCAAACCGGTTTTTAAAGGAGAATAAATTTCATGAAGTGGGACTCATACCTGAACGGATACAAGGCATACCTTCAACTGGAGAAATCGCTCTCGGGAAATACGATTGAAGCCTATCTTCATGATGTAAAAAACCTTATCCAGTTTCTGGAGCACTCAGGAGAAAATTTACAACCGGCACAGGTAACGGTACATCATTTACAAGCGTTATTAAAATGGGTTACCGAACTAAAGATGACACCACGAACACAATCAAGATTGGTATCCGGACTGAAGTCATTTTACAAATTTCTAATCGTTGAGAATATCGTACAGATTGATCCAACAGAACTGCTTGATGCTCCTCGAATTGGACGAAAATTACCTGTAGTCCTGACAAATAGAGAAATTGAGGCGATGATTGGCGTAATTGATCTCAGCAAACCTGAGGGGGAACGTAACAAGGCAATTCTGGAAATCCTTTACGGATGTGGACTCAGGGTTACAGAACTCATCGAATTAAAAATATCATCCTTGCACTTTGCGGAAGGGTTTGTACGTATCATAGGAAAAGGAAACAAAGAGCGACTGGTTCCCATCGGAAAAAGTGCTCAGCGACAAATCACGATTTATAAAGATTCTGTTCGTCCGCTTCAGCCTGTCAAACAGGGTGATGAAGATACACTATTACTGAACCGACGTGGTTCAAAACTCTCCAGGGCGATGATCTTTACAATTGTCAGAGAACTCGCAGAAAAAGCCGGGATCAATAAAACGATAAGTCCGCATACATTCCGTCACTCCTTTGCCACCCACCTGGTGGAAGGTGGGGCTGATCTGCGTGCAGTTCAGGAAATGCTTGGGCATGAATCGATTACCACAACAGAGATCTACACCCATTTGGACCGGGAATACCTGAGAAGTACTATCAGTCAGTTCCATCCGAGGAAATAACCAGATAAATCTCCGAATAAATCGATTTTCGATTTACGAAAAAAGAAAATCGTCATTCGAAAATAAAATTAATCGTAAATCATTTGAAGGGCGAATCAGGCTCCTTTGCCATGTGGTTGTAAACCATCTTATCCATGAACTTCGGGAAAAACTTATTCAGGAGTACTGTCATCTTTCCCTGGGAAGTCATGGTAAGACGGTGTTTGCGCTTTTCGATGGCATCACAAATCTGTCTTGCCACCTCTTCGGGCATCATCATTTTTGCTTCGTCGCGGGGCGACTCGCCCTGGTTGCTGCCGTCCTTAGCCAACGCTGCATTCCGGATGTTGGAACTGGTAAATCCGGGACAGGCAATCAATACATGCAATCCCCGCTTCATGTTCTCAATGCGAATCACTTCAAGGAATCCCTGAAGAGCAAACTTGGATGCCGAGTACCCTGTTCGGCCGGGCAAGCCTTTGTACCCTGCGATGGAAGATACCCCGATAACCGATCCTTTGGTTTTTAGCAGTTCGTGCAATGAATACTTGGTGCAATAAACGGCACCCCAGAAATTGACATCCATTACCCGCCTGAGGACATCCAGATCAACCTCTTCGAACAATGCACGCATAGATATTCCGGCATTGTTGATCAATACATCTATCCTGTTATAGCGACTTACCGTATTGGCAATAAATCTCTTACAATCTTCTTCACGTGTGATATCGGCTTCTGTGGAAACAACTTCGGCCCCTCGTTTGACTAACTCTTCCTGAATTTCCTGAAGCTGTTGGTTGTTACGGTCGGCTAGGGAGAGTCTTGCTCCCCGCCGGGCACATTCAAAAGCCAGGGCCTTACCAATTCCTGAGGCTGCTCCAGTAATTACGACGACTTTGTTTTTCATATAGAAAATAGTGAAATGGTGAAATGCGAAGCATTCATGAGCACCATTGAAACAGACAATATTGCGAATAAATGGCGAAATTAGCATTTCAATCGCGAAAGTACTAACAATCCACCGGTTTTTGTAATTTCGTTACATCATCACATCACTGCATCCTATGACTGAAAGGGAGTTGTTCTACAGGTATCTGGGGTTGCCTTCATTTACCCCGATGGCACTGGATATTGTCCATGCCGAAGGGGTTTGGCTGACAGCTCGCGATGGCAATCGTTGGCTTGACCTTGTTTCAGGAATTTCGGTTAGTAACATTGGGCACAGGCATCCGAAGGTTCTCGCAGCCATCAGGGAGCAACTTGATAAATATTTGTATCTCAACGTTTATGGTGAGTTTATTCAAACTCCTCAGGTGAAGCTTGCCAAGCGGTTATCGGACCTCCTGCCCTCTTCCCTAGATTCGGTCTATTTCGTCAATTCGGGCAGTGAAGCCATTGAGGGGGCGATGAAACTTGCGAAACGTTATACAGGCAGACAGGAGGTGATCGCTTTTCATCATGCTTACCATGGATCCACCCAGGGAGCTCTCTCCATTCTCGGGAATGAGGAGATGAAGAGCGCATTCCGCCCACTTATTCCTGATATCCGCTTCCTGAAGTTCAATGACCTGGATGACCTTTCCAACATCACCGATAAAACTGCCTGTGTGGTTGCTGAAACCATCCAGGCGGAAGCCGGCCTGATATTACCGGAAGGAAATTTTCTCCGTCTGCTGAGAGAGCGATGTACTGAAACGGGAACCCTTCTGGTGATCGATGATGTTCAGATGGGATTTGGTCGAACGGGAAGATTATTTTCCTTTGAACACTACGATTTTATCCCCGACATCCTCGTTCTGGCTAAAGCTTTGGGAGCCGGGATGCCATTAGGAGCTTTCATCGCTCCAAAACAGGTCATGGATTCGCTGGCCTTCAATCCGGAACTAGGACATATCACAACATTTGGAGGGCATCCCGTGAGTTGTGCAGCTGCCCTGGCCGGAATCGAGGTATTGCTCGCAGATGGTCTTTTAAATGAAGTGGAAAAGAAAGGCCGGCAATTTGAGGAGGAAATTTGTAATCACGCTGCAATAAAGTCATATAGGAGACGAGGTTTGGCGATCGGATTAGATCTGGAGGATCCCGGGAAACGGCAAGCTTTTATGGAAGCAGCGCTGTTACAAGGGATTATTATCGACTGGTATCTGTTTCAGCCTGCTACTTTTCGGATAGCGCCCCCGCTGACTATTACAGCTGATGAGATTGAGGAGGCCTGCTCACGGCTAACTGAAGCACTGGACTCCGTCAGCTGATAACTGGATAACTGGATGACTGGATATTCTGTTGAAAGCTTTGTACTTCGTCCTTCTAACTTCGTACTTGCATTCTAACTTTTAACTTCTAACTTCACTTTGCCTGTCTACCTGTTACCGAAAGAACCTGTTTTCCCTCCTGCTACTGAGGCAGAAGAGGATGGTTTGATTGCAGTTGGTGGTGATTTTTCTGTTGATCGGTTGTTGAATGCCTATGCGTCTGGAATCTTTCCCTGGTTTGTCCATGATAGAGAGCCCTACTGGTTCTCTCCTGATCCCCGGCTGATTCTTTTTCCTGAGAAATTAAAGATCTCAAAATCTCTGGAACGAATTATCCGGACCAAACAATTTGAAGTGAAGCTGGACACCGATTTTGAGGATGTCATCCGTCAGTGTGCCCGGATCAAACGAGCCCATGAACCAGATACATGGATCAGTGACGAATTCATCGAAGGGTATACAAATCTGCATACAAAGGGTTTCGCCCACTCCGTTGCATGTTATGATAATGGGGTAATTGTTGGTGGGCTTTATGGAATATCACTGGGGAGAGCCTTTTTTGGAGAGAGTATGTTCTTCACCAAACCAAATGCTTCGAAAGTGGCCCTTTTCCATTTGGTTCAGCAATTGATAACCTGGGAATTCTATTTTATTGACTGCCAGGTCGAAACAGAACACTTTCTACGTATGGGAGCAATGCTGATTCCCAGATCAGAATACCTGAACATCCTGGATGAAGCGATCAAATTTCCAACGAAAAGAGGAAAATGGAGTTTATAGTCCGAGCTTTTTACGGATTTCTTTCGGGATTACGTTTTTATGAACCATGATGTCCATTGTTTTCAGGGCGACAAATGGCTGTGAAACATAAAAATAGCCATCATATTTGTGACTATTGTTACCCCATGAGTTTTTGACGATATAGTATGTACTTCCATTCTGGTCTTTCGCCAACCCAATGATATGCATCCCATGGTCATCAGTCGACTTGTAATCATCAAATTCCTCCTGTCTGATCTCTTGTGTGATCTTTTTTTCCGGCACGGGGCTTTTGAACTTGTAAAGCATATCCTCCTTCTCCTTATCGGTCATCTTCTCCCATTTTCCCTGTTCCAATCCGGCCAGCTCCGGGGCATCCTTGTCGGGAACAATCGCTACTCCGTTTTTCCATGAGAATCCCTTTTCACTGATATCACTTCCCCACACAACAGTATACCCTTGTTTTAGAGAATTATCCAAGATCTGTATCATCTCGTCAAGTGGAACATTGTATACTTCATCCATTAACCAGTTATCAGGGACTTCAAGGATGAATTTTTCATAAAAGGGATGATGGTTGAACGAAGAGATTTCGACATAATCATCGAGGTTCAGTCCAAGCATTTCTTCAAAGCTCTTCGGCGTATATTCTGTTCCTTTATAGGTGAAGGTCTCAGGAATCTGGCCAAGGTAGGCATCCAGGATCCCGGTATATCCCCTGAGCCAAACAGGGGTTAATTTCTTGTTCGGGTTTGTCACCACAGCATCTACATATGCTTTTAGTACAGCATCCATTTCACCATGAACCGGATTCTCTTCACCTATCGTCATGCCACTGTAAACCGCTTCAGGAACAATGCCATAATTCTTAATTACATAAGGAACATCATGAGCTGCTCCTCCTGGGCCAAAGCCGTGTTCGCCATGAAAACGCACATAAATAGGAGCTTTATCTGCATAAGCATAGTAGGCAATAAACATTTCAGACAGGTCGAACGTGTCTTTTCCCATTCGTAACAATTCAGATTCCAGAAACGATACTGCAGAGTAACTCCAGCAAGTGGAGGATCTGAACTGATTCTTCACTGAAGTAGCAGGTAGTCTGATTTCATCCGTGAAGACATAGGCAGAATCTACTTTCTCTTTCTTTCCTTCATCCTGGGCATTTACCGGAAGTGAAAATCCCAAAGATAAAATAGCTAAAAAGGTAACTGTCTTTCTCATTATACTATTGATTTAAGTTAATTGGTTTTTGATCAGAAGGCAATGAAGTCAGGATTCGGCTCCAAATGTAGAAATTAATCCTGTTCGAAGGGGTGATTTTTGTCGAAATCAGGGCGGTACTGGTTGAAACTTTCCAGTTCCTGGATAAATCCACGACTGAAACCAAACTCATCCATGACTTCCACAACCCGGTTGTACTCCTTTTTAGTCAGAGATCTTGAGAGTTCTTTTTCGGAACATACACTGTTTGCAGGATAGTACTGCGACATCAGGCCGACATGGACCAATGGTGAAAGCTCTTCGGCAATGAATTTAAGGACATCAATGCTGTTCTGAATATATCCCGGAAGAACCAGATGACGAATTAACAATCCGGATTCGGCATACCCGTCGTCATTGATTCTCAAGGTTGTTCCTTTCTGTCGAAGCATCTCTTTGAGGGCAGCACCGGCGACTTCAGGGTAATCAGCGGCATCCGAGAGCCTCGCAGAAAGCGTTGAGTCCATGTATTTCAGATCGGGCAGGTAGACATCAATTACCTCTTCCAGGTCGCGTAACGTCTCCACGGTGTCGTAACCATTGGTATTATATACCCATGTTGGTTCGTATCCCAAGCTCTTGACAGCCCTGATGATGGCTTTCATCTGAGGAATCATGTGGGAAGGTGAAACAAACCCAACGATATTGATCCCCTGATCAAGGATTCGAATAATCTGGCTTGTTACAGCTTCCAGAGATAGGGCAAATGAAGTCGTATTAATCAAATTATCACTTATTTGATGGTTCTGGCAGAAGCTGCACTGCAGGTTGCAATGAGAAAAAAAGATATTGCAGATGCCTTTAAACCCGCTGATAACAGGCTCTTCTCCACGGTGAATACAGATCGAAGAGATGTTAAATCCCGTTCCGGTTTTGCAATAGCCCAATTTCTGGCTGAACCTGTTGGCATGGCAGTTGCGGGGACAGAAAGTACAATCATGCAGTACATCGAGTTCCGAAAGAAGAGAGGAGAAGTTCATACGAGTTGACCAGTTTTTCGTTATTTTCGTACTTTTCAAATGAAGACTATTAACGCTAAGGCGCAAAGGCGCGAAGTGCGCAAAGGTAAAGAAACTGAGGATTATGGAATTAAGCCGGCACTCACATATTATCTGGGATTGGAACGGAACACTGCTGGATGATGCCTGGCTATGTGTGGAGGTGATGAATGGCATGCTTAAGCAACGTGACCTTACTCCTATTACATTAGAAATTTACCGATCCATTTTTGATTTTCCTGTGAAAGACTACTACCTGAAGCTTGGATTTGACTTTGAAAAAGAACCTTTTGAAGAGGTAGGGATGGAATTCATGGTACTATACAACCAGCGGCAACACGAATGCCATCTGCATCCGGAGGTCAAGCATCTACTACCATACTGCGAACTAAAGGGATACAAACAAAGCATCCTTTCGGCCCGTGAACAGAATGAGTTGCTGCAAGAGACTATTGCACATGAAGTGAGGCCTTTTTTTGACCAGGTAAGGGGATTGGATGATCATTACGCACATGGAAAAACCGATGTAGGATTTAGGTTGATACGTGACCTGGGGATCCCAAGAGAGGAGATCATCTTTGTTGGAGATACCCTCCATGATGCCGAAGTTGCCAGAGAGATCGGGATCGATTGCATCCTGATCCCTAACGGGCATCATTCGGAAGAGCGGCTCCGATCGGCCGGAGTAGAAGTACTATCATCATTGACTGAATTTGTTGGCAGATTATGAAAGAAAAAATGAGACAGACCCGGTTATTCTTGTTAATTCTACTTGTAATTAACACATTACCCGTTGTTTCACAGGGAGTGAAGGGTTCAGATGCACGACGGCATACTATTCCGATCTCGAAGAAAAAAGTACGAACCGAAGCACAAGAGAGCTCGGTGGAGCTAATTACGAAGGACGAGGGAAGAGTGAAGAATGAAGAGGGCTCAGGTGGAAAGAGAGTTGTTCTAATGGTTGGCCAGGAGCCTCTTACCTCTATAGATACTGAGCTTGTGGCTGCCATGGAATTTGTGAAGGAACTTGATGGCTATTCGCTGAAATACAGCACGTTTCTTGAACTAAGAAAACAACCGAGACAACTACATGAGGCTGCAGTGGTTTGGTTTCACACCTCAGATAGCAGTCAATTTTCCCCTGATGCCTCTAATCCGAAGCTGATCAAACTACTTCGTGATTATCTTGAAAACGGAGGCTCTCTCCTGCTGACACTTGATGCCTTCCCCTACCTGAATCTTTTTGGGATAGAGACTGCAATACCCTCTGTAAGGCACAAAGTCTTTGTGGATGAAGGCTATGGACGAAAACTCGGATTTCATGCGTACCGGGAGCATCCGCTCTTCGCCGGTTTGAACGGTGGGGCTTACATCTACAAGCCAACACATGACCTTACTGTTCGTGTCAACGGCTTTTTTGGCGATACAATTCCCATGCAGGGAAAAGTAGCAGCCATTGACTGGGATTATATTTTTTTTCGAGAACATTCGAAAGTAGTTGTGGAATATGATGTTGGAAATGGGAAATTGCTGGCCGTTGGGGCTTACACCCTTTTTGCACCTCAAAATGACAACCGACCTCATCTTGAAGCCTTTGCAATGAACATACTGGACTACCTCACCGGAGAATTTGATAAGGAGCCTCGCTTCTATTGGGATTATACACCCTCTTTTATCACGCAATGTCCTGAAAAGATCCAGAACCGGGATGTCCTGTTTGAGGCTATTCCTGAAGCCGTTCCATGGACTATCAAACCACACCCGCTGACATTTCCACTTCACGCTGCCTCAAAGGCCTATTGTGAGGCTGCGGGCGAGCGAATCCTGATCATGGGAGAGGAAACAGGTGGTATCGAAGAGATTTGGACCCATCCTTTCATGGCCCTGCGTGATTATCAATCAGGCATCCGGCATCCGGCATCTGAAAATATTACCTGGCTTCAGGAGCTGACACCTGAAATTGAGATTCGCCCCGACGGCTTCATCCGTCATTACAAGCTTGATCATGGCATCCTGGATGAAGTTGTTGCTGCTGATCCAACCCTCCCCTGTGGTGTTGTTCATTATACCTGGAATGGTGAAGAATCATTCGAATTGTCGATCCGCTTCAGTACGAACCTTCGGTTGATGTGGCCTTATCCTGAAGGATCCATCAGTTCAATTTGTTATGGCTGGGATGCTGATTATAACGCATTTGTTTTTGGAGATAAATCCGGAGATATGGCTATGGTGGTTGGAGGAAACAGTGTTCCGGTCTTTCACAATGCCATTCAGGGAGATGGATTTATTGTTGATGCGAACCTTATCTATTCAATGGATCCGGGTGAATCGCTCGACATCGCTATTGCGTCGGGGATAAATGGAATAGAGGAAGCAACAGCTAGTTTCGATTATGCGATCAGGAGTCCTGAAGCCATTTTTGCCAGAGCACAAAAGCATGTAGAGGATCTTTTAAGCAAGAGACTCATGGTAACAACACCTGATAAAAACTTAAACAGAGGATACCAGTGGGCACTTGTTGGAACTGACCGGTTTTTCGTCACCACGCCAGGCATGGGTTCAGCCCTCGTCGCAGGATATGGAACCACCCGTCGTGGGTGGGACGGTGCCCAGGCAGTGAGCGGAAGGCCTGGATATTCCTGGTATTTTGGTCGTGACGGCCAGTGGAGCGGACTTGCATTACTCGATTACGGCGATTTTGAGAAGGTGAGGAAGAATCTGGAATTTTATCTGAAGTACCAGGATCTGAACGGAAAGATATTTCATGAGGCAACTACTTCAGGGGTAATTCATTATGATGCGTCGGATGCCACTCCCCTCTTTATTGTTCTGGCTGGAAAATATCTTCTGAAGTCGGGAGATACCGCATTTATCCAGGCAAACTGGCCGGGGATCAGGAAAGCCATTGATTATTGTTTTTCGACAGATACAGATCAGGATTACCTGATAGAGAACACAAATGTGGGACATGGTTGGGTTGAAGGGGGGAAATTATTTGGATCTCATTCATCATTTTACCTTACAGGATGCTGGGTTGCTGCGCTGGAAGCTGCTGCTGATATAGCTGCTGCAGCCGGCGATGATGCGGCAATTCAGTATAGGCAGGAGGCAATGGTTGTTAAAAATATGATCGATCAGAAGTTCTGGAACTCGAAAGAGCTATTTTATGCTTATGGACTGAACAGGGATGGTTCTCAACGAACTGATCAAACCATTCTTCCAGCTGTTCCCGCCTATTTCGGGCTGACAAACAAATACCTGATGCCGTTTTTGTTGGAACAATACGCGTCAAATAACTTCTCAACCAACTGGGGAGTCCGGATCATCGGGGAGGATAGCCCGATGTTCAAACCATCAGGATATCACTACGGAAGTGTTTGGCCACTCTTTACGGGTTGGACAGCCCTTGCTGAGTATCGGTTCGGGAATTACCTTCAGGGATTCTCCCACATCATGAATAATTTGAATGTGTACCGGAACTGGGGATTGGGATTTGTTGAAGAGGTGCTGAACGGTGCAGAATATCAACCCTCAGGTGTTTGTCCGCACCAGTGCTGGTCGGAGACCATGGTGGTACAACCAATCATTGAGGGGATGCTTGGAATCGAGGTCGATGCACGAAAGAATATTCTGAATTTTTCTCCCAGCCTTCCGGCTGATTGGGATTATCTTTCAGTACAACGAATCCGTTTGGGAGATCAGGATGTTAATGTCTCCTGGAAAAGGGATTCAACGAATATGGTATGGCAGTTTTACAGGTCGGGTAATCAGCCTGTTAAAGTTAATATGATGCTGGCGTTGCCACCGAAAACAATGATTGAAAAGGTTCGGCTGAATGGGAAGGATTACCCCTTTGCAACATTTACCACCTCAAGGTTTGTCACATTGCAGATAAACTTTGTCGTCACTGGCACGAAGACCATCTCTATTGAGTTCAACGGGGGAATTTCTGTTCTTCCTCTGTCCCTCTCCTCTTTGCCGGGTGATCAAGCTGGTGGTTTGCGGATCATAGATGCGAATGTAAAAGGAGATCAATATATTATTGATGTCGAAGGCTTGGCTGGCACTTCTGATACAATCTCAGTCTGGAGTTATTATCCGGTTAGTGAGCCTCATGAGAATGCAAGTTTTTTTGAACAAAAGAATTTTATAACTAAATATTTAGTTATGTTTGACGCCATTGAGAAAAAGTATGTAAGAAAATCCATTCTCCTTACTCTACCAACGCAACATTAACATGAAACGAAACATGGCCTTAAGACTTGTAATACTATTTGGTGTGTTTACATTATTTCTTGATTTGCTTATATGCCTTATCTTTACACCATGAAATCCTGTTCCATGTTTTTTAGAATCCTGGTTATCCTGACTGCTGCTCTCCCTTATGCACTTAATGCGCAAAACTTAAAACCCGTTGAGGATTATATCCGGATGGATGCCAAAACCAGTGATCCGCTTTATACGACCTACGCAGCAGCTATGAAACGCTCGAGGCTTTATGGCGATAAAGCCTATAAAATGGATTACTATTCTGATTGTAGGCCTGTTACTTACTCTTCCGATCAGGCTGGTTCCATGTTTTGCATCTGGAAAATTGATGAAGTTGTGATTCGTAATATTGGGGAGTATTTCACAAAACCAGTGGTTATATTCTCGTTTCCCGATATGGTAATCCTGGAGTATGAGCCTTTCAGGGGAATTCACGTAAAGGAGACCTTCTTTGTTTATAGTTCCTCTATTTCACTAGTGGATATGCAGGTGAGAAATATGGATGATGTGGCTCATGAGGTAGTTGCTTACCCTATTCTTGAACTTGGAAATGACTCGCTGGAAATAGTCGATTACGACAGTCTGCATCAGGGATATATTCTTCACCACAGAGAGAGCCTCTACCGGATTATCAGCAGCCTGAAGCCGGAATATGGGTATCCAACACGAGTAAGGAATATCTTCACTACCAATCCTGGTAACGATTCATATGGTGGATTCAAGGGTAACATGGAAGGCTTTTATAACGAGATAAAGACCGACTATTATTCAACCTATAGATTAGATGAATTAAATATGAATGATTCTGACCTAGTTGATTATATAGCTATTCAGTTAAATGAAAGGTTAAGGCCTAACGAGACCAGTAATCTTCGTTATATACGAGGCATTCAGGCGCAAAATGAGGAAGTTGATCCACTGCTGAACGAGATTGAATCTGTGAAGAAAATGCACCTGAGGAGTTATTATGATGACAACCTCATCCTATTCTCCAGGGTTCCGAAGATCCGGTTTAAAACGAAGGATGAGAAGCTGGTATACCTGGGTGCTTTGAACCTTGTAAGAGGATCAATGTACCCTCCTACCGGTAAAACGACCCAAAATTTCTATGTCTTCAGCCGGAATCCTCTCTGGGGTTGGGGGCATGGTCACCAGGTTCTTCACGAGTCCCTCAGTATGCTTTCCTACGTTTACATGGACCCAAAATCCGCACAGGGATCCCAACGTGTTTATATGGAGCAGCAGCGGGATGACGGCCTGATCGCTTATCGCCACGGTCCCAGTGGGTTACAGGATTACCCGCATAAAAAGATGTCGACAACATCTGCCCCATTTTTTAATTGGATCAACTGGGAAATTTTTAAGGTAAGTAAAGACAAAATCTTCCTTGAAGAGGCTTACAACTCGGGAGCTCGGTATATCGACTGGATCATTACAAACAGGGATGCGGACCAGGATGGGACCTTTGAATGGGGACCATATGGACTGATTGAGAATGTTCGTGATTGGTATAATGCTGTTTTTCAGGTATCTGCTGAAAGGTACCTCGATGTTGACAAAGAGGATATCTCCGACGAACTGGAATGTCTGGATTTGACCTTAATGGTAATCAAGGAGGAGCGCAGTCTTGCTGCAATGGCCAAAACCCTTGGAAAAACAGAGGAAGCCCGCAGTTGGTTTGAGAAAGCAGAAAATACTTCCCAACTGGTGAATGAACGGATGTGGGATGATTCAACTGGATTTTACTATTCAGTGAACAGGGATGATCATGGTTGGTTTTTTATGACCCGCGATCTTCGTCGCCAGGAGATCATTGGTTTCCTGGCCCTATGGGCTGAAGTTGCACCTTCCGATCGTGCCGCCCGACTTGTGAACGTACTCTCTGATACAACCAAATTCTGGCGCAGATATGGGGTTCCTGCCCTTTCGGCTGATGATCCGTGGTACAGTCCGAATGTTGATTACTGTTGCAAATGGAATGGTCCGGTCTGGCTTCTCTGGGATTATATGGTCTATGATGGATTGAAAAACTATGGCTACGACTCACTGGCTCATCAATTAGCCGATAAGATGGTAAATGCTGTGGTTATGCAATTGAAAAAGAATCATAATTTCTGGGAGTCATATAGTGCCGATAATGAAGTTCTTAACTCCCCTTCAAACTATATATGGGATGCCATTCTGGCGAAGTTGCTTATTGAAGAGTATAGCTATTAGGGAACTTTTTAGACCTTTGCAATTGCAAAACTGAATCAGGAAATCATGAAGTTATCTCCACTAGTTGTTCTAATATCAGGGTTTGTGGGATTGATCTTTTCGGGCTGCAATCCCTCAACAAACAGGGCAGATCTGGAGAGATTGTTATCTCCGGCTTCTCTCCCTTATACCAAAACAGCCAAACAGTACCAGGTTGCGAGTACCGATTCGGCAGGCCAAAACAATGACAGGATCACAATTGGTCCGGGAGTAACTGCTACCATCCTGAATGTTACCGGCCCAGGTGTCATCACACGAATCTGGTTCACGGTCGACTCAAGGGATCCCAACTTTCTGAGAAGATTGGTGATAAAGATGTATTGGGATGATGAAGAGGTCCCTTCTGTAAATGTCCCTTTAGGTGATTTTTTCGGATGTGCGTTCGAGTACCGGCAGTATGTCTCACAATACCTTGGCATGACGAGTGGCGGCTATGTTTGTTATTTCCTGATGCCGTTCGAGAAATCTGCAAGAATTCAGATAGTTAACGAGACGACCCAGGAGGTTAATGCCTTTTATTACCAGATTAACTATTTCAAATTGGAGGGGTATCTTGACAGGAGTGTTGGTTATTTTCATTCTTATTGGAACCGGGATATCCGCACTGATTATGACTCGAACTATACCATTCTGAAGGCCGACGGTCAGGGTCATGTAGTTGGTGTCAATCTCCAGGTCCAGTCTTATGACGGGAGTTTCTCTTACCTTGAAGGGAATGAGATGATCTATGTTGACAGTGAAAAGAGACCTTCCATTGTTGGGACAGGAACTGAGGATTATTTCTCCAGTGGTTGGTATTTCAACCAGGGAGAATTTGCAGGCCCTTATAACGGTTTGATTCTCAAAGATGACAGTCTGGGAAGGATATCCGCCTATCGTCTGAATATCACGGATCCCATCCCCTTTAAAAAGCACATCTTGTTTACTATTGAACATGGACATGCAAACCAGGTGATTGCAGATTACAGCAGTACTGTTTATTGGTATCAGCTGGAGGATCATTTTGCGTTACCAACTCTTCCCAAAGCGGGGAACCGGGTAGTTCTCTCACAGATTACCCCCAACAACCTGATAGAGGCTGAAGACCTTCCAATGTCATTGGACAGGATTCCCAATGAAGTTATCGATGTCTCTGACCTTAGTCCCGACTGGAGCGAAGGGAAACATCTTCTGATTGGGACCGATAGCGGATCGGTGATTAAGATAAACCTCGAAAAGATGTTTGAATCGGGATACCAGATAGACCTCTATTTCAGCAAAGGTCCTGATTATGGTGATTTTGAGATCTATTGCCAGCAGCAACTAGTTGGTAAATTTAATGGGTATGCACCTCACTTACAGGCTGGCGGCAAGGTTTCGTTAACAGATATTATTCCAGGGTATAGTAAAATTAACCTGCAGATAACAGTTACCGGAAAAGATCCAAAATCTACCGGATACCTAATTGGATTTGACGGAGCCGATATTATTCCGAAGCGAACATTCATTCCCAACTGGTATATTCTTGGCCCTTTCCCCAATCCACGGATCACTGAAACCCAGCGACTGGGAATCGATTCAATCTATCCCCCCGAGTTGAATATTGATACGGATATGAGGTTTGGCGGTGTCGGAGGGCAACCTATTCGCTGGAAATACGTAAGAACACCTGAGAATGGTTATTTTTCACTAAGGGATAAAGTTGATCCCAATGAGCTGGTTGTAACCTATGCCCTGACGTATATCTATACCTTGCAGGAAAAAGATGTCTTGCTGATGATTGGAAGTGACGATGGGGCAAAGGTTTTTTTTAATAACAAGGAGATATACCGCTTTCTGGGCGTCAGAATTGCGGAACCCGATCAGGTTATACTCACTGTGCATCTGCGTGTAGGGTGGAATAAACTTCTTCTCAAGATTGAAAATAACCTGGGTGGATATGCTTTTTACGCACGTATCCTTGATCCGGGTAAAACATTGTATTACAGTGCAAAACAAGAACGACCACCGGAATCATGGCTGGTAAAAAATCAATAATACTAATCCTCTTTCTCCTTTTCTGCTACGCTGGATTAGAGGCTCAGACCAAGATCATTCAGGTAAGTGAGGTTCCAGAGAGTTTTTGCATCTCTGAAGCAGAATCGAAACTTTACAGGATGATCAATGAATACCGACGCCAGTATGACCTCCCTCCTATTACATTGTCGCGGTCTTTATGTTATGTCGCTAACACCCATGTGAAGGACCTTTTCTTCCATAATCCGGATGTTGAACCATGCAATTTTCACTCCTGGTCAGATAAAGGACCCTGGAAGCCGTTTTGTTACCCGCGTGATGAGGATAAAAAGAATTCGGTTTGGGATAAGCCAAAAGAACTCTCAGGATATCCCGGAAAGGGTTATGAGATCGTTTATTGGGAAAACGGTGCAGTTATGATCGACAGTGTGATCGCTTTCTGGAGATCGTTTGATTATTTCAATGGTTTTCTCATGAATACGGGGAAATGGGAAGGAAAGCAATGGAATGCTATCGGGATTGGTATCTGTCAGAATTATGCAGCAGTTTGGTTTGGAGAAGTTGCTGACCCTGAGGGAATTTCCTATGTATGTGGTCAGAAGCCTCCTGACCCAAAATCCGATATTATCTCTTTAAAACCTCTGGAAACCGCACCAGATCCTAATCGGCCTGAGGCCTCAGAAGCAGTGGTGCAGAGCACCCCGGAAAGTGGACACTATTACATCATTGTAAAAAGCCAACTTCCATTAAAAGAGGCTGAAAAAGTTGTTCAGCAATTGCTTGCCAAAGGCTACCAGCAATCAAAAATCCTTCAAAACGGTGAGAAAGTGAGGGTTTCTATATTTGATTCAGCTGACCGTGATGAGGCTACTCGCCGGCTCAGTGAAGCAAAAACCCTCTACAAAGACGCCTGGTTGTTTAAACAATAACCGGTATTTTATATCTTTGGTAATCCAAATCCAACCAACTATGAAAAAGCTTTTCTTTACTCTGGTGATAGTTCTTTCCTCTACACTGCTATTTTCACAGAACTGGGTGTTAGAATGGTACAAATCAGGAAATACGAACTTTCTTTCCAATGAGATTACCAAGAAAGTCAATCAGGGGTACTTACCGGTTGGCATTGAAGTGGCTCCTGACCCTAACGGCCAGGTTGTAAGCCTTTATGTGCTCTACATCAATGATCAGACATTAGGCATTACTGCCTGGTATTTGAATACGTACACCAGTGATATTGCCCTGGAAAATGGTATCACCGCCATGGGGAAAGAGAACTTTGTTCCCAAAGAGATTGGCTATTACGATGGGATCTATTATGTATTGTTCCTGAAATTTCAGAACTCGGCAACTGCTTGGACTATCCAGAATGCCGTATATTCGAACCAGGGGCTAAGCAGTACGATCAATAAGTATGATGCAATGGGTTACGTACCTTTTGGTTATACCCTTGTCAGAGGGGCTCTAAACCTGCTTTTTGTTAAAATTCCCCTGAACTCAACCATGGCATGGAATGTACAGGTTTACAATGGCTTAACGGAAATGAGGAGTGGGATCACAAACAAATCTGGTCAGGGATGGTCTCCCTGGGCCATTCTGATTGATGGAAATCAGTACATTATAATGTATCTGACCAACTAAAAGAGTCAATCTAACCTGTCCGGTAAAATCACTTGGCCATATCTTTTACCAACCTGAAGCCAACCGTACCATTTCGGTCCAGTCCGGGACCAATCATCAATAACATCTCAGGATGGTCTGCAGGCAGCACCCCTCCCGTTACATACCAGATACTGGCATCCGGGTGGTAATAACTACCTCCCCGGATACTATTGAAGTAATAGCTTCCATCGTCATAGATGTCGTTCGTCATCTGCCAGATATTTCCAACCAGGTCTTCCACTCCGAATGGACTTGCTCCGCACGGGAATTGGTTCACAGGTGTGGGATGATTCAGGTTGTAGTTGCAGCACAAACTATCCATTTCGTTTCCCAAAGGATATTTTAGCATATCTCCTCCCTGGGCAGCATACTGCCATTCGGCCTCTGTTGGGAGGCGCTTGACCACCCATAACGCATACGCTTTCGCATCCTCCATATTCACATAGGTAACCGGAAAATCTTCCTCACCCTCAGGAATTTGTCCATCAATCCAATGTCTCAAATAATTAGCAGTGTCGGTAGGTTTGTAGTTGGTCTCCAGTACGAAGGTCATCCACGCGGTGTTCGTAACCGGATAACGGTCCATGAAGAACCCGGTCATATCAAGTAGAACGGTATCAGTATGAACAGGTAGCGGAATAAAGGGTTCAAGGGTCTCCGGGGCACGTTTGGTATAGAACCGGAATTTTCCGGCAGGGATTTTCACCATCCCGTCAGGACATTTTCTAACAGGTGTGGTTCGTTCAACACTGGAGATGAGACGGGGTATGCTGTTATCTAATTGAACAACCCTTTCATCCAGGAGTTCACCTTTGTTAAATAGCTGAATTACAATCTTCTTCGTTGATTGTGGGAAATAGTCCCAGCAGGCAATAGCACGATCTGTGGATGAAAATTCAAAACTTTTTACCTGGTATGATGGATCCTGTCCAGTCAGTACGATCCGGGTTCCGGCATCCGCAGAAGCAGAAAAATAGAGGGTATCTGCTTTGACGCTTACATTCAGGAGCGATGGAAAGAGAGCAATACAGCCAACGACACCTTCTTTGCGGGAATGGACCCAGGATTTGTTGAAAGGCTCTAATTCAATTGGGATCATATACCTTCCCTTAGCCTCTGTGGGAATCACTTCCTGGTGGTTCCACAGATCAACATAGTGATAGTTATCCGGCATCGGGGTAACTTCAAACAGCTTACCGGAAAATCCGGCAGGCTTCATACTGAGGATTGTATAGAGTGTTTTAACGCCATCACTCCAGCGGTTAACATAAACACTGTCTGTTTTTGTGGGAAGTAATGGCATGTAATTGTAATTGTGAAATACAGCGCTGTTTTCCCGAAGGATTTTGGTAGTCTTTCCCAGATAGTCATACTCTTCTCTTATCCATTCAGGACGGCCCGGTTTCATGGTATTGATCTCTATACCATACCCATTGAAGAAAGCGCATGCGAGTTCGCGATGCAACCTGTCGTCGGCTAATTGAAGAACACGGAAAATAGCAAAATCGGGCTTGATCAGCTTATTCAGATTCACTGGTGGAGGAAGAACAAGTGCATCATGAACACGACCTGATACGATCCCCGGCATGTCGCGGGGAACTGCCATCCCTTCACTGTACATAATGATTCCGGGCTTTACGTTGTCAGCAGTTGCCTGTAACTCATAGCTGGAGGCGCCACGGGTATCGAGAACCACTCCGTCTGCATCCACCAGTCTGAGAAGCTCTCCCATTCCGTTGAGATGCTCCTCTTTTCTTCCTGATTCATCCCAGGGATTGTAGGAGATGAAATATTTTTTACCATTTGCATGAGCAAAATCGGATTGCCTTCTCAGCTCATCGATGCCTCCCGGAAGGTCCCGATACATATCCCATTGATTCCTCTGGTCGAGTCCAAGGCGAGGCCATGTTGGCCAGAGAGTAAAAATATCGTAACCTCCCGTTAATGAATCGAATTCAAATAGACTAGTATAAAAATTGTATTTTTTTGATTTCCAGTCGTAAAATTTCTTGTCCCAGGCAAACTGCAGAAGCATGATATACGAGTGATTCATCCATTTGAGATCCTCCCGTTCAAACATAGCCAGGTCAAAAGTATCCAGATCATACAGCCACCTCTCCTGGAACATCATTTTGATGCCCTCATGCCACTCGCCAGAATGAACATCGGCCCAGATTGTATATTCCACCCAGCCACCCGGTTGCAGTGTTACAGCCCAACGGTCAAGTTTGGTTCGTTCACGATCGCGGTTTGTGCGGCGGGCAAGCGCCACCAGCGAAAGTGAATCATTGATACGCATATCTGCAAAGCCAAGGTGCCAGGCATTATCGGGAAGGATCACACCAACAGGTCCGTAACCCGGACGGTAGAGTTTTGACCTGCAGAGGTAATCGGGCCACTCTTTAGGCCCTTCGGCTGAGATATAGACCTTATCACTCCCCTCTCCCAGGGGGACGAGGTTCTCAATCTGATGATCGGTATGGCTAGTATTCGTAAACCGGATACTGTATTTCAATCCAGGCCTGAACATCGTATCAAACGTGACGGTCCCTTGGATTGAATCGCCGAGAACAAATAAAATTTTACCGTTTGTATACTCAGGCGGAGAATAGAAGGAGGCAAAGTAGTTATCATCCATTAAAAGGGTATAGAATGGGATCTCATAGGGGAGTTTAAGTATATCACCACCATCCATCTGAATCGCTTTCAAGGCAATGTCATCCGGTTCACAAAATGTCAATCCTGAAATTTGGGGATATGCGGGAATAATAATTAAGATCAGCGCTAAGCTGAGAAAAGTCTTACATGAAAGTTTCATAAGAAAATCGTGTATTGTAGCTAAAATTCGTAAATGAGAATCGGATTAATCGTAATTAGAAAAAGAGGTCTTTTTGTGCAAATGCCTGTTCATGTTCCAGTAACCACTTTTTCCGCCAGAGGCCTCCGGCATACCCTACAAGTTTTCCATCATTTCCGATAACACGATGACAAGGGATGACAATCCATACAGGATTTTTGGAGTCGGCCTGGCCAACTGCTCTGAAGGCTTTTGGGTCGCCAATACGCTCAGCGAGTTGATGGTAGGTAATTGTCTTCCCATAAGGAATTTTCTCAATCTCCTCCCAAACTTTCATCTGAAACTCAGTTCCCATGATGTCCAGCTTCAACGTAAAGATCTGGCGCTTTCCGTCAAAATACTCTTTCAGCTGGTAAACGGCTTCGCGCAGGCAGAGGGGGACGAACCACTTTTTCGTTTTCTCATCAGCGATTGTCACTGATTGAATGCCATGATTAGTTCCGGTGATTTCGACGTAGCCAATCGGGCATTTGAAATAAGCCCTTTTAATAGATTTCATTTTATTTGGTTTTTGATCGTTTAGCACGCAAGCCGAACAGGAGCATGAGTCCCCCAAAAATAATCATCAGGGACCCTGACCAGAGGTTGACATTGATCTCGAGAGATCGTTTGTAGAGTTCGGGATCACCTTCTGTAGTCAGCCCAAAAATGAGCAGAAGCAATCCAAGCAACGCAAACATGAAGCCTATGGGTAACCTGATGTCAATTTCCATATAAATTCCTCCTTACCAGAAGATGATTGATAAAACAACAGCGATGATACCAACAATGATAGCCAGAAACTGGGGACGCTGATACCAGTGTTTGCTCTCATCCTTTATCCGTGGAGTAAGTGAATAGACTAATCCCACGAGGTCCTCTTTTGTTTTGGTCTGTTTTGTCAGCAATGAAATGATAATCGTAAGCAGTAAACAGGTAAAAAAGGCGAAAATGCCGGTCCAGAAATTCTGGGCCATTTCGCTGGGATAGATGTGAACTACTGTTCCAAGCCATCCTCCCTTGATGAGTGAAGTAGCTCCTGCGGGCTGTGTGAGTCCGTGGTGGATGGCTGCCGCAGCAGTGCCTGATAAAAGTCCGAAGAAGGCGCCATTTCCCGTAGTTCGTCGCCAGAACATTCCAAGAAGGAATGTGGCGAAGAGCGGGGCATTGATGAAGGCAAAGATCAGTTGCAGGAAATCCATGACGTTATTGAATAGTCGCGCCATATATGCCGCCCCGATACTTACCAGAATCCCAAATATAGTAGCCATCTGTCCTACCCAGAGATAGTGTTTGTCCGACCGGTTCGGGCTGATATAACTCTGGTAGATATCATAGGTCCAAACTGTATTGAATGCTGTTACATTCCCGGCCATCCCCGACATGAACGAGGCCATCAGGGCAGTAAGGCCAAGTCCTAAAACTCCGGTTGGAAAGTAATATCCCAGCATCATTGGAATGACTTTGTCATAATCGTAAGAGTTACCTTTTATCGGAAGCGCGAAACCGCTGTTGGGATCCGATGTAAGTGCCATGGCGATCATCCCGGGAACAATCACCAAAAAAGGTATAAACATCTTTGGGAGCGCCCCGATCAACGGTGTTTTGCGGGCTGCCGACATTGATCCTGCAGCCATTGCACGCTGAACAACCAGGAAGTTAGTGCACCAGTATCCGAAAGAAAGAACAAAACCAAGCCCCATAACCAAACCGAACCATTCAACGCCCATCGGGTTGTCTGCCGCATGAGCAACAGGCTTCCAGGTTTCAGTATAGGCTCCGGCAGCATATCCATGGCTTGTTGCAACCTCAGCTAGTTGCTTCGTGAGTCCCTCCCATCCACCAATACTGATCAGTCCGAGAAAAACAAGTGGAAGAAAGCCGATCACGATGAGAAAAAACTGGAGAACTTCGTTGTAAATAGCCGATTTCAACCCTCCGAGGTAGGTGTAAACCAGGACGATAAGAGCAGAGATGAAAATACTTAACGTGAAGTTCCAGCCAAGAAGGGTCTCCATTAACATTGCCAGCGCGTACATGGAAATCCCGCTTGCGAAGATGGTCATGATGGCAAATGACAACGCATTGAATCCACGGGTCTTCTCATCGAAACGCATCTTAAGATACTCTGGAACTGAACGGGCTTTGGAACCATAGTAGAATGGCATCATGAATAATCCGAGGAAGATCATCGCCGGGATTGCTCCTATCCAGTAAAAATGTGTCGTAATCATCCCGTATTTTGCCCCGGATGCCGCCATCCCCATCACTTCGAGAGCTCCCAGGTTGGTTGAAATAAATGCCAGTCCTGTAATCCATGCGGGAATTGATTTACCACCAGTTAAAAAGTCGGCACTGGATTTCATGTATCGTTTCAGAGCATAACCAATACCCAGGACAAACAAGAAATAGACAACCATGATCGTATAATCGATCCATCCCAGTGTAAACGATGTAGCCATAAATTATTGATTGATTGGGGTGCTATTGCAAAGATATAAAAAGAAGCAAATCAAAGGACACTAATTCCAAAGGCGGAATCCGGATGTCATACTCTAAATACAAATCGTTATAAAGCATATTCATCAAACAATTTTATATTTGCTTTTCACTCTCCAAACGCAATCCGAATGAAAACCACTCAGTTTCTAATCTTTTTCTCCATTGTTCTGGTCTTTTACGGAGTTGTAAACTTCTACATCTACATCCGAGGTTTACAGGCAACCCCTTCTGGTTCTCCCTGGCGCCTATGGTTTTCATTGATCTTCTGGGGTTTGGCATCAACCTTCATCCTTGCCCGGATCCTTGAGAGAACCTATCCTTGCCTCTTTACCGGAGTCATCACCTGGATTGGTTCATTCTGGCTGGGATTTATGCTCTTCTTTTTTCTGGCGGTTGTGTTGATTGACCTGATCCGCCTCTTCAACTCCTTCCTTCATTTTCTTCCTCCCTCCTTCTATGCCGACCTTGCTTATACAAAACTGGTAACACTCTTTACTGTGCTAGGTTTGACTCTCTTTCTGGTTTCAGTGAGCTTCATCAATGCCCGAAACCCACGGATCAAAGAGTTGAACCTCAAGATCTCCAAACCCAACGCAACGCCGGGTGAACTAACTGTTGTAATGGCTTCAGACATCCACCTGGGCACCATCATTGCCAGCCGAAAAGCCAACCGGCTTGTTGAAAAGATCAATGCCATGAAGCCCGATCTTGTCCTGTTTGCAGGTGATATTGTGGATGAGGATCTGTCCCCGGTAATCAACAACAACCTGGGGGAAGCTTTATCGAGGATCAAATCGCGACTGGGTGTATATGCAATCACAGGAAATCACGAATACATTGGTGGAGTTAGTCCGGCTGTGGAATACCTTGAGAAACACGGAATCAGGATGCTACGTGATACATCCATCAGGATTAACAACCAGTTTTACCTGATTGGTAGGGATGACCGCGACAAGCCCAGGTTCACGGGGAAACCCAGAAAAGAGCTGGAAGAGATAATATTAACTGTCGACACTTCGTTTCCTGTCATCCTGATGGATCATCAGCCCTTCAACCTAGAAAAGCATTCACAAATGGGTATTGACCTCCAGCTTTCTGGACATACCCACCACGGCCAACTCTGGCCATTCAATTACATCACGGATGCCATCTACGAGATCAGCTGGGGATACAAGAAGATCGGGAACACACACTTTTACGTCTCTTCCGGTTATGGCACCTGGGGACCACCCTTAAGACTCGGGAACAGGCCAGAGATCGTGAAGATCAATCTACAATTTACAGATTAATTACCAGTTCTTCCCCCGAATACTGAATCACCTTATCGGCATTTGAGGTAATCTCTACTCCGGTACCGTGTACGGACGATACTATCACAATCCTGAAAGTCCGGGTTTGCAGCATTCCCGGGAAAGTCCCCTTGCGTTTTCCGATCGTCAGGGTTCCGGTTTCATGGTTCCAGTTGAAATCAATCGTGGCGAATTTTCCTCTTTCATAATTGTATCCATCCCCTTCATCTTCATAAAGAGTGAAGGAGCCGTTGGCACCCGGATAAATTCGTAACTCAATGGGATCAGCCGGCTTTTCTTCCGCATATTGAAGGTATGGTCCCATTGGTATGATAGAACCGGCAGGGATATAGAGCGGGAGGATATCAATGGGTGTTTCTCTGGTGATGGTCTCTCCTCCCTCTAATGTTTCGCCTGTCCAGAAATCGAACCAGTCTCTCCCTTTTGGAAGATAGAGCTCCACCGATACCGGCACATCGAGCGAACGGGGTTTGTTCAGGATGGTATCCAACGGGAAATACTGCTCTTCGGTAACCGGACAGACAAGTATGGACGGCCCGAACAGGTACTCATTGTCAATGTTATAGACCTTTTTATCATCGGGAAAGTCCATGGCCAAGGGGCGCATCATCGTGCTCCCTTGAGATGTCACCTTCCAGGCTTCGGAATAAATATAAGGCATTAACCGGTACCGGAGGTTCAGAAACCTGGTCATGGCGTCATAGCCCCAATCCCCGATATCTCCGAAGTGCCAGATTTCTCTTGGGGTTTGAGTGCCATGAGAGCGGAAAATCGGGCAAAAGGTTCCAAACTGGAACCATCTGACATATAGCTCTTTGTATGCCGGGTCGTGGCAACCATTCGGATAGCGTCCGGGCCCGTAGCCCTTATCGTGTCCGGTGATAAAGAAACCTCCGATATCCGAGGTCCAATAAGGGATTCCTGAGACGGAGAAATTGAGTCCGGCGGAGATCTGACGCCTCAGCACATCATAGCTTGCGTTGATGTCGCCCGACCATGTGATGGCTGCATTCCGTTGCTGGCCGGCAAAGGCCGACCGGGTAAGAATCAATACGCGTTTATCGGGATACGCAACACGCCAATTGTCAAATATCCCCTGGGTTGCCTGCAAGGAATAGGGATTCAGGAAGCGGGAAACAGGTCCGATGGCTGTGGTCCCCAGCTTTCGGATGTTGGCCTCCGACTCCTCAAAGGTATGCTGATCAGCCAGCTCAGGCTCTGACCCGTCAAGCCACAGTCCGTCCACTCCTTTTGTCATCAATCCGGCATCCAGATACTTCCAGTAGGTATCCCTGGCCTCTTGGCTATACGGATCGAAAAGATGTCCCCCACTCCAGTGGATCGGTGCGAACGTGTGTTTCTGTTCAAACAATTCTTTAAAAACCTTTGTATCACGGCCCAGGGCTGGCCAGACAGAGATGACAAAGTGAGCGTGAAACAGGTCATGAATCTTTTCAATGCTTTTTGCGGGTTCCGGATAGACTCTGGGATCGAATTCCATGGAGCTCCACATGTTGTTCTCTCCCCAGTACCGCCAATCCTGCACAATGACATCCAGTGGCAGACGACGCATCCGGTACTCGGCCACAGCGTCGGAGATCTCTTTGGCACTTTCATAGCGTTCCTTACTTTGCCAGAATCCATACGCCCATTTCCCAAACAGTGGAGCGCTTCCGGTTGCTTCCCGGTAACCGGCAATCACCTCATCCATATCCCTTCCGAATACCACGTAAAAATCCACTACATTTCCATATTCCGACCAAAAAGTAGCCCCATTCCGATCGTCACGAAAATAGGTCTTTGAATAATTGTCCCAAAGAATCCCCCACCCTTTTGTGGAGACCAGGAACGGGACAACTGCCGTCGTATTTGTCTGTATCAGGGTAACCTCTTTATCTCTATGATTCATCCAGCCATCCTGGTATTGTCCAAGCCCATAGATGGCCTCTTCGGATGAAAGCTTAAACATTTCAAACGCATTCCACTCAGCAGATCCTCCTGCAACAGTTGGGCTGAACGACCGTTCCTTCTCTTCCAGGATAAGATCCCCCTTCGAATTGAAAAACTTGCAAAGAATGGTAGCAGTATTGATCTCAACAGATATCTCAGATGTTTTTAAGCGGATGGTTTGCCCCTTTTTATCAAAACTCCAGTCGGAGGGTTCCCATACTTTCGTGACAACGAGGCTTTTGCTCTCCGGAAGCCTGTCGTCGGGTGCGCAAACGAGATGAATAATCCGTGGAGAGCAAATCTGAATTTTCAGGGTAAACCCATCATAAAAGAGAATGACGCCATCAGGAAGCTGCTCAAATTTATAATTGTCAGCCGGCCCGGGAAACATGCAGGACGAGATCAGGTTAAAAAGCACAACAAGAGCAATTCGCATCGTTCGTAAAGGCTAAATAGAGAGGTAAAAGTATGAATAAATGGGGAGAATACCCTAATTTTGCCGGATGAAGAGATCCTGGCTCAGACTTGTTTTCCCAATCATTTTTTTACTTCTGATAATTGTTGGTGTCATCATTACCACAACCACTTCTGTTGATCCTGAAGAAGAGATTGCAGTAAGCTTACCGAATAGTGTCTATCACCTCAATATCGATACACTCGACATCGTCTACGGCGATGTCAGGAAGAACCAGAATCTCTCCGAAATTCTTGCCCCGCTGGTTTCCATGCAAACCATCGACTTGATTTCACGGACCACCCGCCAGATTTTTGATGTCAGGAAGATTCGTCCGGGTAACAGGTATGCCATAATTACGGCAAGGGACAGCCTGAAAAAAACGCTTTTCTTCATTTATGAAATTACTACAACAAACTTTGTAGTATATGATTTCAGGGACTCGCTGCGTGTGTACAGGGATGAAAAAGTGGTGACTAAAACCATTAAAACCGCTTCCGGAACGATTACATCATCGTTGTGGAATGCATTTGTGGATAATGGACTGGACATCAATCTTGCCCTGAAGATGTCGGATATATATGCCTGGACGATTGACTTCTATGGACTTCAGAAGGGAGATGAATTCAATGTTATCTATGAAGAGCTTACTATCGACACGATTCCTGTTGGGACAGGAAACATCCTGGCATCCCGGTTTCGATCATCGGGACACGACTTCTATGCTTTCTATTTTGAGCAGGATAGTATAGGGGCCTATTTTGATGAGTTGGGTGAGAGCCTCCAACGAACCTTTTTGAAAGCACCTTTGCACTTCTCACGGATCAGTTCCAGGTATACTAATGCACGGAAACACCCGGTTCTGAAGATTTTCCGTCCCCATCATGGTGTTGACTATGCAGCTCCACGTGGGACTCCTGTAGTAGCATTGGGTGATGGGAAAGTACTTGAAGCAAGGTGGAATGGAGGATTCGGACGATTCATTAAGATTCGGCACAACAGTGTTTACTCTACGGGATACGGACATCTTTCGGGTTATGCGAAAGGGATCAAGGCCGGGAAATACGTGAAACAGGGTGATGTAATTGGTTATGTGGGCAGCAGCGGTCTTTCAACGGGCCCGCATCTCGACTTCCGAGTTTACAAGAATAACTCTCCCATGGACCCACTGAAGATGGAGTCTCCGCCGGCTGAGCCTGTTGATACAGCGAATCTGAAAACCTACAATACTCTTGTCGAGAGTTTAATAGTAAAACTGGATTCGGTTAAATAAGTCTCTCTTTCATCCGGATGTGAAGTGCAGGGCAATCAGCGCTATCAATATACCATTTGCAGCGGGGCTTGCAACTCAGGCAGGATACAATCATCTCCTCGTGATGTTGTGCTTTTGAAACCCAGTGCGGATCGGCCAGCAGTGGCCGGCCAAGGCTTACGAAGTCAGCGAGTTCATTTTCGATCAGGTAATTAGCTCGTTTAGGAGTTCGAATCTCATTGACAACACCTAAAGGAATCTTTACAACCTTTTTAACCTCAGTTCCCGAATAACAGATCCAGTTGTAATCAAACCCTTGCGGCGGTCGTGGTAGTGAAACCAAAGAGCCCCCGTGTGAAACATCAAGCATATCAATGGGTTTTGTCTCCAGGTAACGAGCAATTTCAATCCCATCTTCCAATGTTGGAGAATTGACCCCCATCCGGTAGGAAATCAGGAAGGAGTCTCCACATGCCTCCCTGATGCCTTTGATCACTTCAACTGCCAATCTCATTCTTCCTTCAAGGGTACCGCCATACTCATCCTCACGCTGGTTGTAATAGGTGGAAGCGAACTGGCTGATCAGGTAGCCATGTGCGCCATGGATCTGTACACCATCAAAACCAGCCTTCCGGGCACGAATGGCACCGGCAATGAAATCCCCTTTGATTTCCCGGATCTCTTCTACCGTCAGGCTTCGTGACCTGGGATCTTTCGGATTTGCAGATGGTCCCATCGGTTCATCTGTGACGGCTTCCGGGGCCACGAGACCGGCATGATGGATCTGGATCAACGAAACTGCACCGAAACTTTTCACAAGTAAAGGGATCTGGCTTAAGCCTGCGATGTGATCATCCGACCATATGCCCAACTGGTATGATGAGAGCCTCCCGATCTTGGTTACAGCCGTGGCTTCAGTCACAATGATGCCGGCACCTCCTTCAGCCCGCTCCCGATAATGGTCGAGGTTTCTCCTTGTTACATAGCCATCGGCACCGGCGTAACCCGGACAAACCATCGGCGGCATGATGACCCTGTTCTTTACAGGGATCCCTTTCAAATTAAACGAAGAAAAAAGTGGCAGCATGGTGAAATCTATTTAGTTAAGGGATTAGGTTTTTCCCACATTTTCCAAATCAGGAAGATCGGAAAAAGGAACCATGGGGCATTTGCCAGAAGTACCAGAGGCATGTTTAATGCCGGTGTCGGGCCCCAGATCTCTTCGCTGCAGATGATCGTAACGTTGGTGAAGAGGATGGACATGGCGATAATTGTCGGGATGCGGATCCAATCCTTTCCTTTGATAAAAGCATAGATAGCAAAGGCATAAAAGGGTCCGAAAATCAATACATCCAGCCATATGGTAGCCTGCCACCAAACCGGGCGGAACCACTGAAGCGGATCAAATGTAGTCCCCCACCAGTGAACCATATCGATAAAAAAAGGCAATGGCCAGAAAGGGTAGTCAAAGTTGGAGGGATCCTTGATCACAATCTGTTCCAGGTCTACTATATAGGTGATAAAGAACAGGTTTACAAAAAAGAAAGCCAGGTAGATGTAATCGATCGGGCGCTCTTTCAAGGGGATTGATTTTCGCATAAGAATCGGTGTTGGTTAAGGGTTATAAAATATATAGCATCTAGTTCTCCGGGTTATCATTGACTCTGAAAGATGGAGCGGTATAGTTTTTTGGAAGAGAATCGGGAGGAACAGCCATCAGGTTCCCATCCCTGATAGACTTGTAATGCGGCGACATGATCTCCACTCCGGCTTTATTGAATTTATCCTGGATATTCTTGTGCAGGTCGGAGTATAGCACGGCAGATTTCTCAGGGGACTTGGTAAAGGCATTGATCTGATAGGAGACATAGAAGTCATCGAGGCTAGTTTGCAATACAAACGGCGCATTGTCTTTAGAAACTCCTTTTGTTGATTTCGCGGCAGATATCAACAATTCATGAACCTGGCGCCAAGGCACATCATACCCAATCGATACTGTTGTATGGAGAATCAGACCGATTTCCTTTCCTGAGGATGTGTAGTTTATGGTGTGACCAGTGAGTATCTGGCTGTTCGGGATCGTAATCTCTTCATTTTTAATGGTCCTGACACGAATAACCAATGGCGTTTTTTCAATCACATCCCCGGTCACATCCCCTAGCTTTATACGGTCTCCAATCTTAAACGGACGCATGTAGGTTATAACCAACCCAGCCACCACATTGCTGATCGCTGAGGTGGATCCAAGAGAGAGCAGGATACCAAGAAATACTGATACACCTCTGAATATATCGGAACCAGAGCCCGGAAGGTAAGGAAAGATGACAACAAACATAAATGCATAGAGTATAAACCTGACAATACCGAAAGTAGGCATCGCATAGTCGGGATGAAACCCGGGAAGGGTCAATTTTCCCACTTGAACCTCTTTGGCAAGGTATTTTATTAGTTTCACAAGGTATCTCACCACTGTAACGATAACAATGACAGTAAACAGGTCGGGGAGATAGCTTACAAAAGCAAGGAATATAGAAATAATGGGATCAACCACCCAACTTAATAGAGTTCCGGCCCAGGACTTCGTCACAGGAAAAATACTGAAAAGGGAGGGCAACGCCAGGTAAACGATAAGGATGATAAAGAAGATCTTCACTACCTTGTTTAGTAGTAATACACCTTTCAATACCTTCTTTTTGGAGAGAAATTCATAATTTCTGAATCTGAAACTCCGGATAAATTTTCCCTGATGCGACTTGATATATTTTTTAGTAAAACGAAATAGCCTGATTATTAAAAAGATCAGCAGAGATACAATCCCAATAGTTAACAGAACCAATCCAATTTGTTTAAGAATATTTGAGAGACTTGTATGTTTTATATGGTCTAACACTGCTTTATTGATTGCTAGCTGGTATTGCTGAGCCAATCCTGGTGAGTTTGTCCCATAAATGAGTGCATCGATATCGCTCACACTCACGATTATCCTGTTTTGGTAGATAAGATCCTGCGTGTTATCGGTTGAAAAAATCTGGAGAGAATCGGGGTAATAAGGTCTGTTTTTATATAATTGTTGGATCTTTCGGGAGATGCTTTCGGCACGTTCAAAGGGAGTAAATGCACCAATTTTGTTAAAAATCAAAAACAGGGTATCGCCAAAAGGAACGACTGGCATTCCGGCATTTGTGTTGCGAATCTCTTCGACTCGTTTTTTTTTCTGCTCCATCCTGATGGAATCCTCCTGTTCCAGTTGGAGCAACCGGTCCTGGAGTTCACGGCGTCGGATATAATCGCTCGCTTTAACCAATTCAAGCTCGCTTTGAAGTTCCAATCTCCGGATAGAGTCAGCAAGCCTTTGCTGCTCGCTCTTCCTGATCTGATCCGTGAACTCACTGAGTTTTCTGTTCAGTGAATCTAGTGGACTGATGGAGTCCGTGATAGTATCTACCTGGCCATTTACTGTCAAACTTAAAGCTATGATAAACAAAGCGATCAACGAAGAAGTAAGTATTTTCATGGCGGGAAATTTCGGACAAAGGTAATAAATTAGATATCCGGTTTTTTATCACGGGCAGTTTGCGCCATCTGTGTTGCCAGAGAGAGTCGGAAACCCGAAAAATTCGAGATGAATGCTCCCAATCTGACAGACCCTGCGGAGTAGATCAGGGTTTTGGGGTTCCTTACCAATCGCACCAATTGATTCGCTACATTCTCCGGCAGTTTGGGTTTGGCAAACTTCCGTGTAAGCCAGTTTTGTTTCGGACTCATCAGCAAATCCTGCTCAACCTCTCCGATGCGGGAATCGGGCTTTGAGTCGGTCAGGATGTAACCCGGGAAATACTCACTCACAACAATCCCACTCCCGGCCCATTCGGCCTGGATGGTTCTTGTCCAGGCACACAATGCTGCTTTGGAGCAAACATAGGGGCTGTAAAACGGGATTCCCATCATAAAACCGGGAGAACCCACGTTAATGATCTGCCCTCCTCCTTGCTTTTTCATCTGGATCACAGCCTCCTGTGTTGCAGCAACCGGGCCAAGAAGGTTGGTGCGAAATGCAGATTCAAGGTCGTCGAGAGTCACTGTTTCTGCAGGTGAAACGATGATCAATGCAGCATTGTTGATCAATACATCAATCCTCCCGAAGTGACTGATCGTATCCTGAACCATCCGTCGGGCCTCTGTCTCTTTACTGACATCCACCTGTAAAACAAGCGGATCACGCATGGAAGCTGCCAGGCGTTCCAGTTTCTCTCTCCTTCGTGCGGCCATCGCTACCCGTGCGCCAGCTCCGTCAAACGCCAATGCCGCAGCTGCTCCAATCCCGGATGAAGCTCCGGTTATCAGTACAACCTTTCCTTTAATCTCCTTTGCCATGCGAACAATCTTGATTATTATTCATTATGTTTGTAGTAGTTAAACCTTGTGTTATGAAAAGAAACCTTCATCTTTGGATCATTCTTCTTTTAATTTCCGGTGTCTTTACTTCATGCCGATATTTCGATGAGCAAAGTAAAAACAAAAACACGTCAACCCTTTCCATCATGAAAGAAAATTTTGGATCTGTGGATAGCAAGGAGATCTTCCTCTACACACTCACTAACAAAAACGGGATCATTGTAAAAATCACCAATTATGGAGGCATCATTACACAAATCTGGACTCCTGACCGTAATGGAAAACCTGGAGATATTGTACTAGGATATGACAGCCTGAAGTCTTACATCGAGAATAACCCCTATTTCGGGGCGATTGTAGGACGCTATGCAAACCGGATCGCTGGTGGTCAGTTTGCCCTGGATGGGACAACGTACACGCTGGCAAAAAACAATGGGAACAATCATCTTCATGGAGGAGACCAAGGATTTGATAAAGTGGTTTGGAACGCAACCGAGCTTGAGGATTCGGCATCCGTAGGGCTGGAACTCACTTATTTGAGTAAAGATGGAGAAGAGGGATATCCAGGGAATCTCAACATCAAGGTAACCTATACCCTTTCTGATGACAACGAACTAAAAACTATTATTTCTGCTACAACTGATAAGCCCTGCCCGATTAACCTTTGTAACCATACTTATTTTAATCTGACAACGGCCGACACTAACGTCCTCGGTCATATTTTATCTATCGTTGCAGCACAGCTGACGGATGTTAACGAAGAATCTATCCCTACCGGACTGATGCCTCCGATAGCAGGTACACCAATGGATTTCAACACCCCACACGAAATAGGCTCCCGGATTAACCAAGTCAAAGGTGGTTACGACCATAATTATATCCTGGACAAAACAGAAGGCGATCTCTCTCTGGCAGCAACCCTGCTGGATCCCAAAAGCGGTCGTGAAGTGAAGATTTATACTACCCAGCCTGGCATTCAGTTCTATTCCGGAAACTACCTCGATGGTTCAATCAAAGGAAAAGGAGACAAAGTATACAAACAACATTATGGCCTGTGCCTGGAAACGCAGCATTCCCCCGATTCACCAAACCACCAGGATTTCCCAAATACCATCCTGAAGCCGGGAGTGAAGTACAACGAGATTACGGTGTACAAGTTTGGAGTGTCAGAGTAGAAAAAGGACGATTGATCCCGCGATTTCCCGGATTATCATCGTCATCCCTAATTTCCTATTTTCCTAATTTCCCATTTTCCTATTTTCCTATCATTCTCACCCCATCCGACACCTCCGCCACATAGAAATCAGCTGTTAATCCGGTTTTTTCCTTGTAGTTTTTCCCTACCTCTTCAATAAAAGTTTCCAGCGCGTCATTCCTGACAAGGGTTACAGTACAACCTCCGAAGCCCGCTCCGGTCATCCTGGATCCAATCACGCCGTGAATCTTCTGAGCCTCTTCAACCAACGTATCCAATTCAATCCCTGTAACTTCGTAATTTTCCCGAAGCGATTCATGCGAAGCGTTCATAAGTGCTCCGAACTCCAGGATGTTGTTATTCCAAAGAGCTGTAACAGCATTCAAAACACGTTGATTTTCTGAGATGACATGCCTTGCACGGCGGCGAATAACCTCATCGGGAATCTGATCCTGGTTTTTGTAAAATTGCATGAAGCTTATTTCACTGAGCCGGCTTACATCAAAGCGCTCACTCAGATAAGTGACCGCAAGTTGGCACTCAGCAACCCTTTCGTTGTATTTCGAATCTGCCAGACCGCGTTGCTTATTGGTATTGGCAACAACCATCGAGATCCCTTCGAGGATTACCGGGATCATTTTAAATTCCAATGTCTTGCAATTCAGGAAAATAGCTTGATCCCTCTCCCCCATCCCTACAGCAAACTGGTCCATGATGCCACAATTAACGCCAACAAACTGATTTTCTGCCTTCTGCGATAATTTTATCAACTCCAGCTTTGGGAGATTTGCTTCGGTGAGCAGATTCAGGGCAAATGCCGTAACCATTTCAATGGATGCTGAAGAGGACAATCCAGCACTATTTGGAATATCCCCGGAGAATAAAAGCTCCATCCCTCCGACTGGAATCTTCTTTAGCTGGAATTGCTGCATCACGCCAAGAGGATAATTGACCCAATGGTTCTGAATACGACTGAAGTTTCCTGACAACGGAATCTCGGCATAATAATCCATATTGCTCGATGCAAGGCGGACAACAGGTTCGTTTATAGACCTGATAATCAGATAGGTACCATACTGTAAAGCACATGGTAATACAAAACCCCCGTTATAATCGGTATGTTCGCCGATCAGATTTACGCGTCCAGGAGCAAAAAATAGTTCAGGAGTATGGTCAGCCTGTCCATATCGCTGAAAGAAAAGATCAAAAAGCTGTTGAAAGTCCATGTTATAAATATTATCGCCCAAATTAACAAAAAGTAGTTGGGAAAATCATTTAATTTTGTCGCGATTATCTAAACTACCTGTAATGAAAAGATTTTTGAAACTAAACATTACAAGATTATTTTCACTTTTCTTCATACTCACCGGAATCCTCCCCCTTGCTGCTCAGGAGGAGGCCAATATCTTATCCCTCGACGGCATCTGGCAACTGAGGATGCAGGGATCCAAAAAGATATACAATGCAGAGGTTCCGGGAGTTGTTCAGCTTGATCTTTTAAGGAATAAGGTAATTCCTGATCCATTTTATGCCGACTTTGAAGAAAAGCTTCAATGGATCTCTGATACCGGGTGGGTTTATGAAAAATATTTCGAACTGGATCGCGATTTTTTTGCCAACAGAAATATTCAGCTTGTTTGTGAAGGGCTTGACACGTATGCAAATGTCTACATCAACGACTCCCTTGTGATCACGGCCGATAACATGTTTAAAACCTGGTATGCCAATGCAAAGCATTACCTGAGAATCGGTTACAACCGGATAAAAATTGAGTTTCCCTCTATCACCAAGTTGAACAAAGCCTTTTATGACAAACTTCCATACAAACTTCCCGGCGATGAGCGGGTAGTTTGCCGGAAAGCTGCTTATCAGTTTGGCTGGGATTGGGCTCCTTCTTTTGTCACTATGGGCATCTGGCGACCGATCTATATTAAATACTGGAAATATGTGGATGTGCTGGGAGTCAATTTCATTCAAAAGAGTTTGACGGATTCAATTGCCCGGATGTCTACTTCATTTATCGTAACTTCCTCCCTGGCCGATACTGCGATCTTCAAGCTGATGTTTGACTCTACTGTATTTTTTGAAGGTCGTGAGTTACTTAACAAAGGAGTTAATGCCATCCGAATCGATTTTGACATGACCAACCCAAAACGTTGGTGGCCAAATGGAATGGGGGCTCCTATACGTTATAACCTGGGCTACCAGGTTTGGTTTGCCGGCAGAAAAGAGGCTGAAGGTTATCAGAAAATCGGCTTGCGAACAGTAGAATTGATACAGGAACCTGATTCCATAGGCAAATCTTTTTATCTGAAGATCAATGATGTGCCTGTTTTTATCAGAGGAGCAAACTATATTCCTATGGACAACTTCCCTTCCAGGGTAACCGACTCCATGTATACAGCCCTGATTAAAGATGTGGATGCAGCAAATATCAATATGCTTCGGGTATGGGGAGGTGGCATCTATGAAAATGATATCTTTTACGATTTATGTGATGAAAAGGGAATTATGGTGTGGCAGGATTTTATGTTTGCCAATGCAATGTACCCCGAGGATGATCAGTTTTTCGTTGGTGTGAGGGATGAGATCATCCAGAATATTGTCCGACTCAGGCGCCATCCTTCCATTGTTCTTTGGTGCGGCAACAATGAGATTGAGGAGGGATGGTACAATTGGGGGTGGGTAAAAGATTATGGTTACACCAAGAAGGACTCATCCCTGATCTTCAGGAATTACAAGAAGATTTTCAAAGAACTAATTCCTAATTCACTTTTCCGGCATGATACACTCAGGCCTTATATCAGTACCAGTCCGATGCATGGCTGGGGTAATGAGAAGAGCCTGACAGAGGGAGATCTGCACTATTGGGGAGTTTGGTGGGGAAAAGAGCCCTTTGACATATACAATCAAAAAGTTGGACGGTTTGTCTCTGAATATGGGTTTCAGGGCTTCCCCGATTACACAACTATTCAGAAAGTTACACCTCCGGCAGAGCTGAGACTTGGATCGAAGGTCATGAAAACTCATCAGAAACATCCGCTTGGTTATGAGACTATTGAAGAATATATGCAACGTGACTACCGGGTTCCTACCGATCTGGAAACATACGGATATGTTAGCCAACTGCTGCAGGCTGATGGTTTAAAAACCGCTATTGAAGCACATCGAAAGGCCAAGCCGGCCTGCATGGGAACCATGTACTGGCAACTGAACGATTCATGGCCGGTTATCTCCTGGTCCACCATCGACTATTATGGTAATAAAAAAGCATCTTACTATACCGCTTGGAGGGCATACCGCAACTTCTTCATTGTTCCAGAAATGGAAGGAGATCAGCTGAAAGTATATGCGACATTCGACGAACCTGACAACCAGGATGCAAACCTTTGGGTTGTTCTGGCCGACTTTGATGGCAAGGTACTGTGGCAAGAGAAGAAACCATACAACTTTTCTGCCTCCCGCACAGAGGTGGTCGTTGATACCAACCTGGCTGCATTCCTCAAAAAGGCCGATAAGTCGAGGTTGTTCATTTATACCCAGATTCAGAATATCCTGGGGGTCAGGGCATCAAACTTATACTATTTTGTATCGCCAAAAGAGATGAAGCTTGAAAAGGCGCCTATCGATGTTGCTACACAAAAGACATCAACCGGATATATCTTGAATCTGTATACGACCAAACTGGCAAAGGGAGTCTTCCTGAGCACTCCGGTAAAAGGTGATTTCAGTGATAACTATTTCGACCTGATGCCATTTGAGGAGAAACGAATCCAATTTAATACTAGTGAGGAGGTCGATAATTTCCAGGATTCATTGAAGGTGATCTCGCTGGTAGACACCTATTTAAGGTAGCGAAATAGCGAAAAGCGAAATTAGTATGAGGAGATGGGTGGTTTTATTTTTGGCAGGAACTCTTATCAGTTCAGTTTCAGCCTTTTCCTTATCTCCCGATTCGACAGAACTCCGGGTCATGAGCTTCAACATCAGGTATGACAACCCACACGACGGAATTTTTTCATGGGATCAGCGCAAAGAGCTTGTTTTCAATGTCCTGCAACTTGAGTCACCAGACATCATAGGGTTCCAAGAGGCGTTAGTCAACCAGACCAAAGAGCTGGCTGATAACTTATCATCCCTTGCCTGGTATGGAGTTGGCAGGGATGACGGGAATCAAAAAGGAGAATATGCTCCAATTTTTTACCGGAAAGATTGCTTTGCGCTTCTCGACTCAGGATTTTTCTGGCTTTCAGAAACTCCTGAAGTTCCGGGATCAATCTCTTGGGGTGCGGCCTGTACGCGTATCGTTACCTGGGTGCAATTAAGCGAGAATTCTTCGAAGCAGATTCTCTTTATCTTCAACACCCATTTTGATCATGTGAGCGAGGATGCACGGGTTCATGCTTCTGAATTATTGTTGTCAAAGATCAGGACAATAACCGGGGATGCCGATCTGATTCTAACTGGTGATTTCAATTGCACGCCTGAAGATCACGCATTTCAGTTGTTGAATACAGATCTTACGGCCACAGGACCCTCCGTGAAGGATCTTGATGATGCGTGTTCGTTTGTTGGGTTTCCGGCAAAAAACTCTCCGGGAAATATCATTGATTTTATTTTTTTCAAGGGGAAACCCGGGATTAGTCCAGGAAAATACGAAATCGTCGATTTTCATCAGGGAGAGTTGTATCCCTCTGACCATTTACCGGTGGTAAGTGACTTTTATTTATGGTAAACTGGTAAAATAGTAAAATGGTAAAAAAGACACTATCAATTCTTCTTACTGCCAGCGTATTATTTGTTTCTGGTTGTTTCGGTCAACGACTGGTCAGTCTGACTGATTTTGTAAATCCCTTTATTGGTACCGGTGGACACGGACATACCTATCCGGGGGCAAGTTATCCTTTCGGGATGATCCAGGTAAGTCCGGATACCAGGCTGGAGGGATGGGATGGCTGTTCGGCATACCATGCCTCCGATGATACCATCTTTGGGTTCAGCCATACACACCTGAGTGGTACCGGGTGTTCTGATTATGGGGATATTCTCCTGATGCCGGTTGCCGGGGAAATCTCACTTTCAGACTATAGCTATGCATCTTCATTTGATTTCTCTTCCGAGAGGGCATCCGCAGGGTATTACCGGGTTGGTTTGTCGAACTATGATATTCGTGTGGAATTAACAGCCACAAAACGCACAGGCTTTCATAGGTATACCTACCCCTCTTCGGAGATGCCCGGAGTAGTTCTCAATCTTCAGCACAGGGATAAAGTGCTTGAATCGGGCATGAAAGTCGTTGGCGACAGTGAGATTGAAGGGTACCGGTTTTCAACTGCGTGGGCAAAAGATCAGCGGCTTTTCTTCGTGGTCAGGTTCTCGAGACCTATCCTGGAAGTAGTTATTGATGTTGATGGAATTATGATAGAAGGCCTGAAAGAAATTGAGGGGAGTGATGTGAAAGCTTTGCTCCGTTTTAGCTCTCTGAAAAAAAACGATGAGATTCTGGTTAAGATCGGAATCTCGGCAGTGAGTATTGAAGGTGCCCGCAAGAATCTCAATGACGAAAATTCCAATTGGGACTTTGACAATGTTTTGGATGACTGTAGGTTAGCCTGGACGAATGCGTTGCAAAAAATTACAGTTTCAGGAGGAAGCCATGACGACCAAACTATCTTTTATACAGCTCTTTATCATGCTTTCTTAAGCCCAAATCTATATATGGATGTGGATGGGCAATACCTTGGCAGAGACCTTCAGGTGCATCAGACTGACAGTTTCGATTATTATACCGTATTCTCTCTCTGGGATACCTACAGGGCTTTGCATCCGCTGCTTACTATCATCGATCAAAAGCGAACAAACGATTTCATCAATACATTCATCCGGCAGTATGAAGAGGGAGGGCTTTTACCTGTTTGGGAACTCTCTGCCAATGAGACAAATTGCATGATCGGTTACCATTCAGTTCCTGTAATTGCTGATTCATGGTTGAAGGGCATCCGCGACTATGATGCTGAGAAGGCGTTTGAAGCCATGAAAACCAGTGCGAACCAAGATCACTTTGGGCTGAAGTTTTACAAAAACCAAGGTTTTATTCCTGGTGATCAGGAGGGTGAGTCGGTCTCTAAAACACTGGAATACGCTTATGACGACTGGTGTATTGCGCAGATGGCGAAAGAGATGGGAAAAGAGGCGGATTACAGCGAGTTTATCCAACGGGCTCAGTACTACAAAAATATCTTTGATCCCTCCACGGGGTTTATGCGGGCAAAGCTGAACAACCAATGGTTCACCCCGTTTGATCCCTATGAAGTCAACTTCAACTATACAGAAGCCAATGCATGGCAATACAGCTTTTGTGTAGCTCAAGATATCAACGGACTGATCGGGTTGATGGGCGGGAAAGAGGCCTTTGCAAGCAAACTTGACAAACTTTTCTCAGCAAACTCGCAGACAACCGGCCGTGATCAGGCCGACATTACAGGTTTGATCGGCCAGTATGCCCAAGGAAATGAACCCAGTCATAACATGGCCTACCTCTACGACTATGTTGGTCAACCTTGGAAAACGCAGGAGATAGTTCACCAAATCATGAACGATTTTTATACCGATCAGCGAGATGGCCTGTGCGGCAATGAAGATTGCGGCCAGATGTCGGCCTGGTACGTTTTCTCTGCCCTGGGATTCTATCCCGTGACGCCAGGCTCAGGGATCTATGCTATCGGCACCCCGAGATTTCCATCTGCCAAAATCGAACTGGAAAACGGCAAAACCTTCACGATCACCGCAAACAATCTTTCGGACGAGAACTTTTATATTCAATCCTGCTCGTTGAACGGAAAGAGCCATGACGCACCAGCCATAAGGCATGATGAGATTATGAAAGGTGGAGACCTGGTTTTTGAGATGAGAAGTTCACCAAATTACGAATGGGGAAATGCGTCAAGCGATACGGGATCCGTGATTCGCGATACGCAAAATCTAATCAGGCATCCGGAATCAGGCATCCGGGATCATCTGATTCAGCCGGTTCCATTTATGACTGAAGGAGATGCTACCTTCTTTGATTCAACCACCATTGTCCTCTCCTCTCCTGACCCCGAGGCAAAGATTTACTTTCAAGTAAAAAGGCAAGAGGCACAAGGCATAAAGCATGAGGAATCCTCGATCCTGGATCCAGGATCTGGTATCTGGCATCCGTATGCAAATCCGATCTCAGTTAAGAACACCACCACCATCCTTGCCTATACCCAAAAAGAGGGCCATGAACGAAGTTTCATCATTGAATCCACTTTTCAGAAAATTCCTGAGAACCGCAAGATCAAGCTAAATACACAATATTCACCCCAATATTCGGCAGGCGGTGATATTGCTTTGATCGACTTTAAAAAGGGAGGTGAGAATTTCAAAACCGGTGTTTGGCAAGGATATGAAGGTGTTAACCTGGATGCCGTTGTGGATCTGGGTGAGGTTCAGATGGTGCACAAGATCTCTGTCGGGTTTCTTCAGGATGTAGGTTCCTGGATCTTTTTTCCTACGGAAGTTGAATTCTTTACATCCGTTGATGGAGAGAGTTTCATCCCTGCCGGTATCTCTATCCATGAATACTCTCAAAAGGATTTTACTCCAACAACGCTGGAACAATGGGCCGACCTGGAGCCCTCTGTTGAGGCACGTTACGTGAGAGTTGTTGCCAAAACGCCAGGAATCTGTCCCGAATGGCATCCGGGAGCAGGGATGAAATGCTGGATCTTTGCTGACGAGATCAGTGTAGAGTAAAAATCTGAATAACAGTTTGTTGTAAATAACTAGAATCTCTACATTTATTTTGTAGATTTACATTGTTATTCACCGGTTAATAAATCACTGCTAAGATGAGAAATACTATTCTTACCACTGTTTGTGCTTGCTTACTAGTCCTTCCCTTTTTTAGTTCTTTGGCGTGCACAACCATGATCATTACCAAAGGAGCCAGTGCTGATGGCTCCATGATGGTAGCCCATTCTGATGATGATGAACTGGGAGACCAGCGGATGATCTTTGTTCCTTCCAGGGATCAGAACGGAACCAGAGCTATTTTTCAGGAACACTATCGTTATCCCAGGATCAATACTACTGAAAGGGGACCTGGATACAACACTCCAGGATATCCATTAACACCCGTACTTTTTCAATTGCCCTACGAGGATATATGGAGCTTTCTGGGACACAAGAATGTACAATCCTATGCCTATTTTGATGGAAATTACGGCATTATGAATGAATACAACCTGATGGTTGGTGAGTGTACAAACGGGGCTAATTTCGAACCTGAAGCAAATGCTGTCAGGGCAACTGGAAAACCATTAAGGATCTTTTATTCGCAGGAACTCTCACGGATTGCCCTGGAAAACTGCAAAACAGCACGGGAAGCCATCATGCTCATGGGAAAGTTGATAGAGCGATATGGTTATTACTCTACTGGAGAGACACTTCTTGTGGCAGACGAGGAAGAGGCATGGGTTTTTGAGATGTGTGCTCTGCCTGATGATGTATACCACTCGGCTTGGGTAGCCCAGCTTGTGCCGGATGGAGAAGTTTTTGTTGCCGCCAATGAATTTCGGATCCGGTATTTAGTAAAAACTGATCCTGATAACTTTCTCTTCTCCAATTCCCTCATCCCCGGATTGAAGAAACTGGGATGGTGGGATGAGGAGAAAGATGGTCCTGTCGACTGGCTGAAAGCAGTTAGTCCTGGTGAATACAACCACCCCTACTACTCGCTAAGGAGAGTCTGGAGGGTCCTCGATAGGGTAAATCCTGACCTTGGTCTCTCACCTTGGGTGGAAGATGGCTATACATTCGATTATCCGTTTTCAATCAAACCGAAAGATAAGCTTACCACTTCCGACATTTTTTCTCTCTACCGCGATCACTACGAGGGAACTCAATTTGACCTGACCAGGGGCATTGCAGCTGGTCCGTATGGCGATCCCCACCGGTTTGTCGGGCCTTATGATGGAAATCAAAACAATGTATCCACGGGAAAAAAGATGGTTGGAGCCTGGGAAAGGGCGATCTCCGTGTTTTACCAGGGATATACCTATGTTTGCAAGCTCCGGCCGCAACAGCCTTTGATTACCAAGGGAGTGGTTTGGTTTGGGCCAGATGTATCCTATACTACTGTATTCATGCCCTTTTATACGAACGTAAACGAGTTGCCTGAAGCTTTGCAAACCGGAGGTCCACAAAAATTTTATGGAAGATGTGCCTGGTGGCCATTTAACTTTGTCAACAACTGGTCGAGGTTAAACTTCCGCCAGATGACCAGGGCCGACATCATCCCACTACAGTCCCGGCTGGAAAGGCAGGAGTTGGAGTTCATTGATCAGACAGATAAAGCCGTTGTTGGTCTATCGCCAGAAGCTGCCCGTGAGCTACTTACAGATCGGGGTAAGGAAAATGCCGACAGTGTGATATCCGGTTGGTGGAATATGGCTGCTGCGATTGTTGCCAAATACTCAGATGGATATATCAACCTCCCAAATGGCAATTACTCAACCCCGGAAGCCGATCTGACAAGAGTGATCGGATATCCTGCTTTTTGGCTGGACAGAACGGATTACAGCGAAGGTCCTACAACCTATGAAATGAAGTAATGGAGAACAAAGAGAATATCTCAGATAAATAAAACCTGTCATATGCGAAAAAATCTGATTCTCATTTATTGCCTGCTTGGCATGGCATCAATCCATGCATACGGACAAGGGAAACCCCTCATTTATATCCTGGCTACAGGCGGAACCATCGCCGGCGTGGGTGCTTCCGAAACCAGTTCGGGATACACTTCGGGAGTTGTATCTGTCGACAAGATCATTCAATCGGCACCGGAGATACTGCAACTGGCCCAGATCAAAGGCGAACAGGTTGTCAATATTCCCAGTCAGGATATAACCGAAGCCGACTGGCTGATCCTTGCGAAACGGGTCAACCAGTTGCTGGCAAAGGCTGATGTAACCGGGGTTGTCATCACACATGGGACCGACACCATGGAAGAGACCGCCTACTTCCTTAACCTGGTAGTGAAAAGCAACAAACCGGTAGTGTTGGTAGGATCTATGCGCCCTTCAACAGAACTCAGTGCAGATGGCCCCATGAATGTCTATGAAGGAGCTGCTGTTGCTGCCAGTCCTGAATCGGTTGGCAAAGGAGTGATGATTGTCATGGATGACAAGATCCTAAGCGCCGATGATGCATTAAAGACACTGACAACCGCACTGGAAACCTTCAAATGCCCCAATTATGGATTCCTGGGTTATGTATATAACAGCAAACCTATTTTCACTCGTAATTCTCTGGTTCGTCATACTACCAAGAGCGAATTTGATATTGCGAATGTTGAGAAACTCCCTAAAGTTGAGATCGTGTATGGATACGCTGGTATTGACTCTCTATTTGTCACCACAGCGATAGAAAAAGGGGCAAATGGAATTGTTTATGCTGGTGTTGGGAATGGAAATCCAAATACATCTAACATGAATGCCCTTGCAGATGCCGTCAAGCGTGGAATCCCAGTGGTTCGCTCGGCCCGTACACCGTTTGGCCCAACTACGCAGCACGACGAAGTGGATGATGACAAATACGGATTTTCGGCATCCTGGTTTAAAACTCCTGAGAAATCGCGTATTCTGCTGATGCTGGCGCTGATGAAAACGAAAGATTACAAGGAGATCCAACGGATATTCACAGAGTACTAGCCATTTGTTCGTATTTTCGCGACTCATTCTGAGATAACCTCCTATGCACTCTTCCGGGAAAGTAAAATCCGACGTGCTTTTGCTGCTTGCTGCCGCCATCTGGGGCTTTGCTTTTGTAGCCCAGCGGGTGGGTATGGACTATGTGGGACCATTTACCTTTTCGGCTGTCAGGTTTAGTCTGGGAAGTTTGGTACTTCTCCCCTTCTTATTCTTTCGCAAAGAGCGGGCATTTAATCGATTAGCAACAACAAAGAGGGAACGAAAAAAGATCGTTTTGCTTCAGCTTCTGCTAGGATTGCTAGTCTTTGGCGGAGTATCATTTCAGCAATATGGTCTCGTTTATACCACTGCAGGAAATGCCGGGTTTATTACCGGGTTATATGTTGTTTTTGTCCCGGTAATCGGGCTCTTTCTTGGCCAACGGAATCATATTACCATCTGGATTGGGGTCGCACTGGCTATTGCCGGCCTCTATTTCCTGAGCGTAAAAGAGGGGTTTATTATTAACTTCGGGGATTATCTTGTGCTAATTTGCGCACTGATCTGGTCTGTTCATGTGTTAGTAGTTGGTTTTGTCGCCCCAAAAACAGACCCCATCCGAACCGCCATCATCCAATTCTGCATTTGTGCCTTTTTGAGTTGGGTTGTAGCCATCGGCTTTGAAGAGATCAGCCTGAAACCAATCATCGATGCCCTGTGGCCAATCCTTTACGGAGGCTTGATATCAGTAGGAATAGGTTATACGTTGCAGGTTTTTGCCCAGCAAAAAGCACATCCGGCCTATGCTTCGATCATTTTAAGCCTCGAATCGGTATTTGCCGTTCTTGGTGGATGGCTGCTTCTGAACGAAATCGTTACGGGCAAGATATTGCTTGGTTGCTGTCTGATGCTGGCAGGAATGATTGTAGCACAACTAAAAAGATTTACGATTGATTATTCACAAAATCATTAAATTCCAAAGGTGTTCATGAATGCTTCGCATTTCGATTTAGGATTTACGATATAAAAAATCGGAAATCGAAAATCGATTTATTCGGAGATCATATGGATTACCTAATCTTCAGAATACTGATTACCGCTTTTTGTTTCTCCACCGTCAACCTTCCATAGTAATATCCCATTTTGAGATCAGCTGGATGATACTGGATCGCTTGAATTCCCTGTTGCTGTGTTGTTGCAACAAGTGTTTCAACAACTTGTCCGTAAAGATTCAGGATTTCCAGCTGTACAAATGCTTCCTCTGCCAGGACATACCTGATTGTAGTTCCATCGGTAAATGGATTGGGATAACAAGAGAGAGAAAGGGAATTTGATAAAGAATTATTCTCCTCTAGACCAATATAGGTTGGTGTGATATGGCTGTAATAGACATCCTGTTCGCCATTCAGTGTATTCGCCCAGGCAAGATGGGCACCTATTTCATCCGACCGCATGTCGAAATAGTCCCCCATCTTGTCTTGTTGTGGCCAACCAACATGTGGATCGAAGAGCTCGGAAAGGCGCTCATTGGTAGACCAAGTTGCTCCCTCATCAGTGGAATAGGAGTAGTAAAGTGCCGAAAAATAGGTACCTGCAGGGGCGTCCCTGGTATCGAGCCATACAACGTCGATTCTTCCGTCGGGAGAGACAGACATCGTACCGAACCACTGATAGTTATCGTTCTCAGGATCGTCGTTGATCCTTCCTGGAATGAGGCTCCAGGTGAGGCCTCCATCCGTGCTTTTCGAAAACATTACGTCGGCCGGGTCACCTCCAGTTGCTCTTACAACTGAAGATAAAACATAAACATTTCCCCTTCCTGGACCTTCAGACACATCCACGCCAATATCTGCCTGCCCAAGCAAGCCAGCGGGATTTACAGGAGGGGAAGAGGTCAAGTGTCCATCCAGGTAGACCTCCTCGGCCAGGTCCCAGCTGATCACATTGGCAGGATTCTGGGCTGTTGTGGATTTTGAAACTACGACTCCTTCAAAGTCTCCTTTTCCTACCGTATAGAGTTCGCCGTCGGGGCCCACGGCCATCGTACCCCAGTAAGGGAATCCCTGGACATCAACACAGTTTTGATAGAAGTCACCTCCATCGGTCGATCGGGTGAAGAAACCCGGATAGCATGAACTATAATATACAGTCCAGAAAGAGTAGATATTTCCGGCACCGATGCCGTCAGTTTGATCAATGACCATCCATTGTTTGTCTCCTCCCTTTGCTTGTACACCTGCATCCCAGTCAGCTCCTCCCGTATTGCTACGGAAAACCTGACAAGTATATGCAGATCCATCGGAAGTGAGACTGTTGTAAAAGATGGTTCCATTTGCATCGGCATCCAGCACAGGATCGGATCTGAAGATTCCTGGATTAATCACCCCGGGAAAGGTCCAGGATTGTCCTCCATCAGTAGTATAGCCATATCCAGCCTGCCGGAAATTACTTCCAATGTTATCGAATTGACGCCACCCGATCACCATATTGTTCGGGTTTGTCGGATCAACAGCTATGGAAGGCTCGTTGGCTGCATCATCAGGGATGTTAAAACCATTTTCATCAATGTTCACCTGAGTTGTAAAAACGGAGGAATTGACTGACTTATATCCCTTTACAGGCGGGGTATGGTTTGGGGACGGAGCCATGTAAGCATTATCCGGGACTTCGTTGTGAAGCCTTGAATCATTGTTCTTGTTGTTCAGTTCTTGTGCAAAAGAGACTGGGACCCAGGTCAGAATCGCAATAGCGAGAAAGACAATTTTATACGATAAAGTATTCATTGAGTGGATTTTTTTTTGTAAAAGTACAGGTTTGTGAACATTATGTGCCTATATTTATTACACAAAGATAGACGAAGGTTGCACTAAGTTCAGAGAAGATCGACGAAACTCTGTAATTTTGCGTCAAATAGTAATTTGCGATGAAGAAAAATCTCGTATTATTTCTGTTTCTGTCAACCAATATCATGTTCGCACAGGATATTCCTTTCAGATCCATTCACGCTGAGGAGTCGGGATACTACAAAGAGCACCAGGTTGAGATCTCTGCTTTACAACAACAAATTGTTCCAGGAATAGCTTCAGGATGTACGCTTGAGAAGATCGTTTTCGGCTATCATCCATACTGGATCGGCAATGCTTACCTTAATTACCAGTGGAATCTGTTATCGGATCTTTGCTATTTTTCCTATGAAATAGATCCGGCATCTGGTGCACCGATTACAATACACGATTGGCTCACTGATCCTGCTATCGATTCAGCTCAGTCCAACGATGTTCGTACCCACCTTTGTGCCACTCTTTTTTCGGAACATGGAGATAGATGTTAGCGGGTTTCAAGAGGGCCAATACATGATAGTATTACAAAATGGATCAGGAGTGATAAAACGAGAGAAGCTTATAATTGTCAGGTAGATTAAACAATAACAAATTATGTGGAAACAATTCGTCATTATTCTTTTTGGATTTCAGGCCGCTTTCGGCCAGGATATTTCCAGTACTACCTTTACTGAACAGATGTCGGGAGAGAGCATCTTCGACCAATTTTTTACGGATAAAACACTTCGGATAGATTACCTTTTAGCAGGAAATAACATCAGAACGGATGTCTATTTGTGGCAACTCAAAGAGGAACCTCTTTGGGGAGGTCCTCACAAAAACCTTATAGATCCTTGGAATTCAGGAAACTATCGCTATTCGCTCTACGATTCAGCCTCCGGATTGCTCCTCTATAGAAAAGGATATTCGTCATTGTTTGAAGAGTTCCAGGGAACCGCTGAAGCCAGTAAGACCCCGCGGGCCTACCCGATGACAGCTACCATGCCATATCCAAATCTTCCGGTCAGGTTCGAGATCGATAAACGCAATTACAACACAGGAGAATTTGAGAACTTGTTTTCATTATCCATTGATCCGAAAAATTATTTCATCCTGCATGAGTCGATTGATTCGCTGGTTGTGACCCCAATCCCAGAGCCAGGAAACCCGGCCACGCAGCTCGACATTGCACTTCTGGCCGAAGGGTATAAGATGGATGAGATGCCGAAATTCAGAGAGGATGCCCGAAGGATCTGTGACTATTTTCTCTCAGTAAAACCTCTTTCTGAATTCCAGGAGAAAATCACATTCTGGATAGTAGAGTCCCCTTCTGCCGGATCGGGTGTTGATATTCCGGGGCAAATGGAGTATATTAATACAGGCTTTAACAGCAGCTTCTCAACATTCGATTCTGACAGATACCTTACGACCCCCGATACATGGAGCATTCGCGATGCTGCTGCGAATGCACCATACGACCAGATAATCATCCTAAATAACAGCAAAAAATATGGTGGCGGCGGGTTTTACAATCACTATTGCCAGAGTACAGTTGATAATGAAGCAAGCGAAATTGTTGCCATCCATGAATTTGGGCATGCCTTTGGAGGACTGGCTGACGAATATGTTGGAGGAGTGAATTACGATGGGTTTTATAACTTGCAGCAGGAACCATGGGAACCAAATATTACAACGAATATCGACTTCGGGAGTAAATGGGAATCAATGATTGGACTTGATGTTCCGCTGCCAACCCCAAGAGATTCGACATTCCGGAATGTTGTCGGGATGTTTGAAGGTGGAGGTTATATGGCTAAGGGGATTTTTAGTCCCGCGATGAATTGCAGGATGAAAGATAACAGTGCCAAGGGATTCTGCCTGGTTTGCCAGGAAGCCATTCGTCAGAAAATACGTTTTTACTGTGACTAAAGGGTATATTTTCGATATCAAACGTTTTGCGGTCCATGATGGGCCTGGAATCAGGACAACGATCTTTTTCAAGGGGTGTCCCCTCTCCTGTTGGTGGTGTCATAATCCAGAGAGCCGGGATAGTGCGCCACAAAAGACGTTCAAACATCTTTCTATTGAAGGGAAGGTTTTTGAACGACAGGAAATTACAGGATATGAGATTGATGTTGATGATCTGATCAGGCAAGTTGTGCGTGACCGGATATTTTACGAGGAATCCGGTGGCGGCGTCACACTTTCGGGTGGCGAACCCCTTTTTCAGTCAGAGTTTTGTGTAGAATTGCTGAAGTCACTTAAAGAAGCAAGGCTCCATACCGCGGTTGATACAACGGGATATGCCCCTAAAGATGTCATCCTTCAAGTGATACCCTATACAGATCTTTTCCTTTTCGACCTCAAACTCATGGACGATGAGAAACACTTGAAGTACACAGGGGTATCCAACAAAGGCATCCTGGATAACCTTAAACTGATTGTAGAAGCCAGAAAGCAGGTCATTATCCGATTTCCAGTCATCCCCGGCATCACCGATACATCTGAAAATGTTGAATCAATGCTGGATTTTCTTCCGCCATTTCACCATTTGGCTCCGCCGAGCTCCGCTTCGCTCCGGTTCGCCATTTCACCATTTGAAATACATCTCCTTCCCTACCATAATAGCGCAAAGAACAAATATCAAAGGTTCCTGATTGAGAATAAAATGGAAACCGGATCATCTCTTCAACACAAAGATCTGCATCTGATAAAATCTGGTTTTGAAAACGCTGGGTTTCACGTGAAAATTGATCGTTAAAGCTCCGGAAGAAATAGAGTTAAACCAGGCTGATCAGGAAACATGCTATCTAATTTTACTTTATTTTTGCAATCGAAAAGGAGGGTTGAAAAGAAATCGGATTATGAACCACAGGACTAAAAAGCTTCGTGAACAAAGTCTCAATGCTGTCAACTACATCAGTGCCGAACGGGCATTGCTGGTGACTGACCTTTATCAGAGCGGAATCGATCAGGAGATCTCTGTTCCTGTGATGCGGGCGCTGACTCTGGAACATATCCTGAAAAACAAGTCAATCTGTATCAACGAAGGGGAATTGATCGTGGGAGAGCGCGGTCCCGCTCCAAAAGCATGTCCTACTTATCCTGAAATTACTGTACACTCGGTTGAGGACCTGGAGATCCTGGATTCACGGAAGAAGGTCTCGTTCAAGGTCGACGAGGAGACCAGGAGCATATACAAGGAGAGGATCATCCCATTCTGGAAGAACAGAAGCAACCGCGACCGGATTATGCAAGCTATGGAATCAACCTGGCTGGATGCATACAAAGCTGCGGTCTTTACAGAATTCCAAGAGCAACGGGCACCGGGACATACGGTTGCTGGCGAAAAAATCTTCAGGAAAGGGATGCTGGATCTGATCGAAGAGATACGCGATGCACGATCTGCGATCCGATCGCTTCGCTCCGCTCGCGATGACAAAGAAATAAACGAGCAATTTGAGGAGCTGAAAGCGATGGAAATTGCTGCAAACTCAATCATTCTATTTGCCAATCGGCATGCTGAGGCACTGGAAAAAATGGCGAAAAGAGAGAAGCGAGAAGTGAAAACAGAACTTGTTAAGCTTGCCCGCATCTGCCGCCGTGTCCCCGCTCATGCACCTGAGACATTCCACGAAGCCCTGCAACACTATTGGTTCATTCACCTGGGCGTAATTACAGAATTAAACCCCTGGGATTCATTTAACCCCGGCCGTCTCGACCAGCATCTCTATCCCTTTTACAAACGGGAACTGGAAGCAGGATCCCTTACGAAAGAGTGTGCCGAAGAGCTGCTCCAATGTTTCTGGATCAAGTTTAACAACCATCCAGCCCCTCCCAAAATCGGCGTTACAGCCCTTGAGAGCAATACCTACACCGACTTCTCCCTGATCAATCTCGGTGGGATTAAACACGATGGATCAGATGGGGTTAATGATCTCACATTCCTCATCCTTGATGTCATTGAAGAGATGCGCTTACTACAGCCCAGCTCCATGGTTCAGGTCAGTCGGCAAAATCCTGACAGCCTGATCAAACGCACATTAGAGATCACAAAAACAGGTTTTGGCCAACCCTCTTACTTCAACACAGATGCCATTGTACAAGAGCTTATGCGGCAGGGCAAAACTGAAGTTGATGCGCGGAATGGAGGAGCCAGCGGCTGTGTTGAAGCAGGTGCTTTCGGAACCGAAGCCTACATCTTATCAGGGTACTTCAACCTCACTAAAATTCTCGAGATCACCCTGCACAACGGATATGATCCCCGAACGCAAAAGCAAATCGGACCGGCATCCGGTGATCCGGCATCCTTTTCATCGTTCGAAGAACTTCTTACTGCTTATCAGACCCAACTGAATCACTTCATCAACATTAAACTACGGGGCAACAACGCCATTCACAGGATTTTTGCCGAGAAGATGCCTGCCCCTTTCCTCTCCCTTATTATCGAAGACTGTATAGCCAATGGAAAAGACTACAATGCCGGTGGCGCCCGCTACAATACTACCTACATTCAGGGGGTTGGTCTCGGAAGTTTGACCGATTCTCTAACTGCACTGAAATATCACGTATTTGACAATCAAACTATTACAATGAAAGGATTTCTCCAGGCTTTGGAGAATGATTTCCATGATTTCGATGAATTTCGAGCGGAACTGATATACAATACCCCGAAATACGGAAATGATGATGATTATGCCGATGACCAGGCAAAAACTGTTTTTGAAATGTTTTTTGAATCTGTTGACGGAAAACCTACGTCAATCGGAGGCATCCATCGAATCAACATGCTTCCAACCACTTCCCATATCTATTTCGGCAGTGTTATAGGCGCACTGCCCGACGGCAGGAAAGCGAAACAGCCTCTTTCAGAAGGGATCTCCCCTTTCCAGGGAGCCGACACAAAAGGACCTACAGCTGTTTTGAATTCTGCTGCAAAAATTGACCATATCCGCACTGGTGGAACGTTGCTGAACCAGAAATTCTCTCCTGAGTTTTTTAACGGGAAGGAGGCTATGAATAAACTAACAGCGCTGATCCGAAGTTATTTCAGGATGAACGGACATCATATTCAGTTTAATGTGATCTCTGCCAAAACCCTGATAGAGGCCCAGAAACATCCGGAAAAATACCGCGATCTTATTGTCCGTGTTGCAGGTTACTCCGATTATTTCAACGATCTGGGGGAAGATCTGCAGAACGAGATCATCCGGAGAACGGAGCATCTGTAGAAGATTGCCAAAATTCTTTCGTATTTTTGGGGAAACAACTACAGCTGATCATGTCTAAAATTATTCTGTTTCTTTTTGTTTTCAACCTATTCTGGAACCCAAACGGTTTCTCCCAAACAAGCTCTTCACCAGAATTAATCAGCACTTACCAATCATGGAAAAAGGTCGATCACGGGATTGAGATAATAACCGGTAACGCGCTGGTTGAGCTTCTTTGTTACTCACCCTCTGTAGTACGCGTGAGAGTTGTAAAAGGGACATTTCAACCCGATTTCTCCTACGCGGTAATCAGGGAGCCTGAATTCAGCTTCAATGCAATCAACGAAACCGCTGATCAGATCGTCCTGCAAACGTCTGAATTAGTTGTCATGGTTCAAAAAGCACCATTTCGGATAGGTTTCTTTTCCGCAGATAATCAATTACTTTCGGAAGATTTTACAGATTTTGGCATTACATGGTTGGGTGATGAGGTGACCAGTCACCGTCGTTTGTTTGCCGATGAAAAGTTTATCGGGCTGGGCGAAAAAACCGGACCTCTCAACAGGCGAGGGAATGCATATGTAAACTGGAACCGCGACATCCCGGCATACAGTGAAAAAGAAGATCCTCTCTATCAGAGCATCCCATTTTTTATCGGCATCCACGATAGCCTGACCTATGGGATATTCCTAGACAATTCGTTTAAGACCCTGTTTAATTTCGGAGCATCCACCGACAATCTCTTTTCCTTTTTTTCTGCAGAAAATGGTGAACTTGATTATTATTTCTTCGGCAGAAATTCCGTTGCAGGTATCATTGAAGACTACACCTGGCTTACCGGTAGGATGCCCATGCCGCCATACTGGAGCCTGGGTTACCAGCAATGCCGCTGGGGCTACTATCCCGAATCGGAAGTGATGAGTCTGGCCCGGAAGTTCAGGGAGAAACAAATTCCCTGCGATGTAATATATTTCGATATTGATTACATGGATCATTACAAGATCTTCACCTGGAATCCAGAGAGGTTTCCCAATCCGGGAAAGATGATTACCTCTTTGAACGGAATGGGATTTCATACAGTGGTCATCGTGGATCCGGGCATAAAGATCGAACCAGGATATGCAGCTTACGACCAGGGGATTGCGAAGGATTATTTTATTAAATATCCGGGAGGTAGATTGTTTACCGGAAGTGTGTGGCCGGGCCGGTGTCACTTCCCTGATTTCACCAGGGAGATGACAAGAAGATGGTGGGGTGAAAGCTTTCAACCGCTTATAGGTGTTGGGATTGATGGCTTCTGGAATGATATGAATGAACCATCGGCCTGGGGTCAGAGCATTCCTAAGATCGTAGAATTCGATTTTGACGGCCACCATACAACGATGGCTGAAGCCCACAATGTATATGGTTTGGAGATGTCGCGGGCAACGTTTGAAGGTACAAAGAAGCTACTTAACGGAAAGCGTCCCTTTGTTCTAACCCGGGCTGGTTTTTCCGGAGTTCAACGTTATTCAGCTGTTTGGTCAGGCGACAATTCGGCCACTGATTCTGATCTCCTTCAGGGGGTCAGGCTTACAGCAAGCATGGGATTATCCGGGATATCCTTTACTGGCCCCGATATCGGAGGTTTTATGGGCAGTCCGTCGAAAGAGCTCTTCCTTCGATGGCTCTCAGTTGGTGTATTTACACCTTTTCTGCGAAACCATTCTGAGGTGAATTCAAGAGACCAGGAACCATGGTCGTTTGGAGAGGATGCAGAGGTTTTGGCCCGTTCGCTGATAAATTTCCGGTACCGGCTGCTTCCCTACCTCTATTCCATGTTTTATACATCAACAGTTTCGGGATTGCCTGTTGCACGGTCTCTTGCAATCGATTACACCTTTGACCCAAAGATCTATGATTGGCGGTATCACAACCAGTATCTTTTCGGGGATGCATTCCTGGTAGCCCCGGTCACAAGTGATCAGAAATTCCTGAAAGTTTATCTTCCTGAAGGTTCATGGTACCGGTTTTCTACAGGTGAGTCTTATCAAGGGAATGCCGAAGTGATTGTTGAGGCGCCATTGAACGATTTACCCGTTTTTATCAAAGCCGGGAGCATCATTCCGCTTCAATCTGTCATTCAATTTACAAATCAGTCTCCTGACTCTCTCCTGGAGGTACACATATATAAAGGGGATCAACGAAGTGCGTTCCTTCTTTATGAAGACGACGGGAATACGTACAATTTTGAACAGGGTAATTATCTTAAACGATGGATCTGGTTTGATCCGGCTAACCGCACTCTTCAGTTTTCTAGGCCAGAAGGTAAGTTCAAATCTAAATTCACCTGCTTTAAATTAATCTTTCATGGATTTGAACAGGAATTGCCAGAGAGGATCATTTTAAACGATCCGGGAGAGATCCAGGTTCCATTTTAATAATAAAAAGAGATGAAAAAATACCTGCTGCTACTTTTCTTAGTTACATTCATTGCAGGCATTTCCTGTAAAAGAGGCAACCATTTTATTTCCGATCCCGGTTACCGTACTACAGTCAGGAAACAGTTCTTAAAACAGGAAGAACTCGCAACGCACCGGTCAGACACCCTGTTTGGTGTATTCCAGCAGCATCTGACCACTGAGGAGCATGAAGCCCTTGAATATCTTTATGCCTACATGTCGTTGAACGATCTGGCCGACTACAACGGTGAGTTCTTTCTGAAAAATGTCAGGAGTTCGCTTGCCGCGCGTGATACATTTTCGTGGGGTCGCGCTGTTCCTGAGGAGATTTTCCGTCATTTCGTCTTGCCGGTTCGTATTAACAATGAGAACCTTGATTCATCCAGGTGGGTCTTCTTCGCTGAGTTGAAAGACCGCATCAAGGGAATGTCCATGAAAGAGGCTGCACTTGAAGTTAACCATTGGTGTCACGAAAAAGTAACATACAGGGGAACCGATAGCAGGACCTCTTCCCCTCTGGCTACAGTAAAGACAGCTTTCGGCAGGTGCGGCGAAGAATCTACGTTAACCACTGCCGCAATGCGTGCTGTTGGCATTCCTGCCCGTCAATGTTATACCCCCAGGTGGGCTCATGGAGATGATAACCATGCATGGGTAGAGGTTTGGATTGATTCTACCTGGCATTACCTGGGCGCCTGTGAACCGGAGCCAGACCTCGATCTTGCATGGTTCACTGCACCGGCAAAACGGGCAATGCTTGTCAATACCAATGTATTTGGAGATTACGAAGGTCCGGAGGATGTATTGCTTAAAGACGAAAGATATACACAGATCAACATTCTCTCAAATTACACTGAAACAAAACGGATATGGACCCGGATCCTGGACATTTATCAGCAACCCATCCCGAACGCCGACGTTGAGTTTCAGCTTTACAATTATGCTGAATTCTATCCCCTGCTCAAAACCAAATCTGATATCAACGGACTGGCTTCCCTGTTAACCGGATACGGAGATCTGTTAATATGGGCAACAAAGGATGGGAAATACGGATTTTCCCGGACCGACGTACGATCGATTGATACAGTGAACGTTTATTTGGAGCTTACCACAGAAATGACAGGCGCATGGAATTTCGATTTTACTCCTCCTGTTCAGCAGGAATTAGCAGAACAGGTGGACGAATCCAGGCAAAAAGCGAATACCCTAAGGCTTCAGTTCGAAGATAACCTGAGGGCTTCTTATGAATCCACATTTATTGACTCTTCCAAAGCTTACCGACTGGCAGGGACATTGGAGCTTGATCCGGATAGGTTATGGTACTTTTTGAAAGATGCGAGAGGGAACTGGCGTGAGATCATCACCTTCGTCTCTGATACCCCTGACTCTCTCAGAGCATTTATTTTCCCGCTTCTTGATGCTATCTCTGAAAAGGATCTCCATGATGTGACGCCCGAAGTATTGCTCGACGCAATATCATTCGGTCAGCAGTTGGCAGTTGGCAGTCACGATCGGTTCGTATCTTATATTATGAATCCCCGCGTGGACAATGAACTTCTGAAACCCTTTCATCATTATTTGCGAAGTAAATTTCAACCCGACTTCATTGAAAATTCAAAAGCGAATCCGGAAGTCTTTGTTAACTGGGTGAAAACCAACATTGCAATTGACACAAAAGCCAACTATGGAAGGGCACCATTGACGCCGGTTGGTGTCTATGAAATTAAAACAGCTGATTCTCATTCCAGAGACATCTTTTTTGTTGCAGCCTGCCGAAGTTTTGGTATCCCGGCTAGACTTGAACCGGCATCAAAAGTCCCGCAATATTACGCGGATAGTACTTGGAAGGATATCTACTTTGAAAAGCCTCCGGCTGAACCCGAACGCAGTTCTACACTAACTCTTCTCAATGATCCTGAAAATTCTGTAGAGCCGGAGTATTATATCCACTATACGGTTGAACAGTACAAAGATGGATTTTACCGAACCCTTGACTACGAGAACAGTGAATTGGTGGAAAAATTTCCGGTTACTCTTCAACTTGTACCAGGCACCTACCTTGTTGTTTCAGGGTACCGGTTATCTGATGGGACAGTTCTCGCCCGGATTGTCCAAGTCAAATTGGACCCAGGACAAACCAGGGAGATTCCAGTTACCCTGCGAAAAGACTTTACCCCACCTCTTGTCTTCGGCTCCTTCTTGCAATCCAAACTGAAATTGGATCTTGCAAACAAAGGGATTGAGATTAATCCCTCGAAAGGTCTCGTCATGGCCTGGATAGAGCCTGATAAAGAGCCAACAAAGCACTTTCTCGCTGATCTTAAGGCAAAAGCAATCGAAATTGAAAACTTGAAAGGGGCTCTTATCCTGTTCCTTCCTAATCAACAGGAGAAGGATAAGTTTGTTAGCAACTATGCCAACGAACTTCCCCGAAAAATCAAGTATGCACTTTACGAGGACTACACATTTGATCTTCTATGCTATTCTTTGGATATTCCTCTGTCAGGCAAATATCCTGTTGTTCTTTTTGTCAACCCTACAGGAATCATCAATTTCTTCTCCCAGGGTTACAGGATTGGAACCGGAGATGAAATAGTAAAATGTATGAATAGTGTTAGAAAATAAAATTTCGTACCTTTGCACACGCAATTGGCCCCGTAGCTCAACTGAATAGAGTATCTGACTACGGATCAGAAGGTTACAGGTTTGAATCCTGTCGGGGTCACGAATTAAAAGCCTGAGTTATTTTACTTCTTAATAGTTTGTTTTTAACCTGCCTTTTTTTTCAAGGAAATAATTTCACTTAAACCAATTTTGTATGAATATTTATGTAGGAAACCTTAGCTATAAGGTAAATGAAGATGATCTTAAACAACTTTTCGAAGAGTTTGGCGAGGTTACTTCAGTAAATTTAATTAGTGACAAGTATACGGGACAAAGTAAAGGATTTGGCTTCGTTGTTATGGAGAATGCTGATGAAGCGAATACTGCGATTCAGGAACTTAATGGCCGTGAAGTTGACAACCGCGAGATGAAGGTTAATGAAGCCAGACCAAAGCCAGATACATTTTTCAAACGTGACTGATAGGTACAGATTTTACCTTTATGAGTTGAAATAAACCGGGAAGACAATATTCTTGGTTTTCTGGCACGTAATACCTTGGATATATGGTAGTTGTTGGAAACAGAAAAACAACAGTTGGTGATTTTTTTAAGGTTCTTTTTGAAGGCGAGAAGATCGATATTGATATTGAGGCCCGAAGAAAAGTTGCTGAAGATTACGAATTTTTGAAAGGGTTTGCTAAGGGCAAAGTGATTTATGGAATCAATACTGGTCTGGGCCCCATGGCTCAGTTCAAGATTAATGATAATCGTGAAATTGACCTGCAATACAATCTTATCCGATCTCATGCTGCAGGTTGCGGACCTCCCCTCCCCGATATTTATGCCAAAGCCACAATGCTGGCAAGGCTTAATACCCTTGTTCAGGGCAAATCGGGTATCCATCCTGAAGTAACTGAGCTAATGAAGGATATGATCAATCTTAATATCAATCCTTACATTCCCGAACACGGAGGGGTTGGAGCTAGTGGTGATCTTATTCAACTGGCTCACCTGGCTGTCAACCTTATTGGTGAAGGAGAAGTCTCTTATCAAGGCGAGTTCATACCTACTGCAGAGGTTTTTGAAGAGGTAGGTCTCACTCCTATTAAAATGCATATCCGTGAAGGTTTGGGGTTGATCAATGGCACATCCTGTATGACAGGTATTGGAATGATCAATGGGATCCACGCACGGAACCTTCTGGATTGGTCCATGCTTGCATCTTCCATGATCACTGAGATCGTGGAGTCGTATGATGATCATTTTTCAGACGGACTGAACCGTGCAAAATCCCACCATGGCCAGCGTCAGGTAGCCCGTACTATGAAATCAATTTTGAAAGACAGTCAATTGATACGTCGCCGGGCCGACCACTTATATTATAATGATAAGACCGTGGAAGTGGAAGTGTTCAAACACAAGGTACAGGAATATTACTCCTTACGGTGTGTTCCACAAGTACTTGGTCCTGTGCTTGATACTATCCTTTTCTCTGTCCATGTTCTTATGAATGAGGTAAACTCATGTAGTGACAATCCCATCATTGATGGAGAGCACAGGAATGTTTACCATGGAGGCAATTTTCATGGTGATTATGTTGCTCTTGAAATGGACAAACTGAAAATTGCCATCACCAAACTCTCTATGCTGGCCGAGCGACAGCTTAACTATCTTATGAATCCGAAACTGAATGAGAAATTGCCTCCTTTTGTAAACCTGGGCAAACTTGGGCTTAACCTCGGGATGCAGGGAGTCCAGTTTACTGCAGTTTCTACCGTCGCCGAAAACCAAACTCTCTCCTTCCCTATGTATATTCATAGCATTACGAATAATAATGACAACCAGGATATTGTTAGCATGGGGACTAATGCAGCATTGATGACAAAAAAGGTAATTGATAATACCTACCAGGTGCTGGCTATTGAAATGATCTCAATCTTACAGGCCATCGATTACCTGGATATCAAGGATCGATTGTCATCTTACTCAAAAAGTAAGTATGAAGAGCTCCGAAAGATTGTTCCGAAATTCACAGAAGATGCTGTTCGATACCCAGATGTAAAGAATATAGTTCAGTATATCACAGAGAACAAACTCCAGTTCTCTTTTGAGGATTAGCATCCTATTTCAGGAAAACATAAAAATTATGAAATACGCATTGGTGACAGGTGGTTCCAGAGGAATTGGAAGGGCTTGCTGCATTCGTCTTGCCCAAACCGGACACTACCTCCTTATCAACTATCACTCTAACCAGGATGAAGCAGAGAAAACGTTGGAACTGGTCAGGGAAACTGGGAGTGATGGAGAAATCGTCAAGTTTGATGTATCCGATCAGAAGGAGGTTGAAAATGCACTGAATAGCTGGATTGAAAAACACGAGGGGAACTATATCTCGGTCCTGGTAAACAATGCAGGTATCCGAAAAGATGCTCTTGTGATGTGGATGAAAGACGATGAATGGCATGACGTGATCAACACCAACCTGAACAGTTTTCTTTACATCACGAGGATCTTGACAAAAGATATGCTGATCAACAAGTTCGGGAGAATCATCAATATCGTTTCATTATCGGGATTGAAGGGGCTCCCGGGACAAGTAAATTATTCCGCAGCTAAAGCTGGCGTGATTGGCGCTACCAAAGCAATGGCCCAGGAGGTAGCCAAGAAAAAGGTGACCGTCAATGCCGTCGCTCCGGGATTTATCCGTACCGATATGACCAAGGATATGGATGAGAGTCAGCTTAAGACCATGATCCCGGCAGGGCGCTTCGGCACACCTGAAGAGGTCGCAAGCATTGTTGGATTCCTGGCTTCTGAAGAGGCTTCCTACATCACCGGAGCCGTAATCAACGTTAACGGAGGACTTTATACTTAATTATGAATTACGAAGTACGAATTACGATTTTCGAATTGAAAATGTTTGATTCTTTTTTTAATTTCGCCATCTCACCATTTCACCATTTCGCTATTTGAATAGAGTCGTCATTACCGGTATGGGAATTTACAGTGTAATCGGGAAAAGTCTCGATGAGGTTAAACATTCTTTGTACCAGGGAAAATCTGGAGTTGTTTTCGACCCTATCCGCAAAGAGATGGGATTCCGTTCTGCACTTACTGGTATGGTGGACCGTCCTGTTTTAAAGGGCGTCCTCGATCGCAGAATGCGTGTTGGAATGGCTGTACAAGGCGAATATGCTTACATCGCCACGCTTGAAGCTTTAAAGATTGCAGGAATCGATCAATCTTTCCTTGACCAGCATGAAGTTGGGATTCTATACGGGAATGATAGTTCTGCAGTCCCGGTTGTTGAGTCAGTCGATATCCTGCGTTCGAAAAAGGATACCATGATGATTGGTTCCGGAAATATCTTCCAGGCGATGAATTCTACAGTCTCTATGAACCTGTCAGTCATTTTCAGGCTTCGTGGAATTAATTTTACTATCGCGGGCGCTTGTGCCAGTGGCTCCCATGCTATCGGGATGGGATATCTATTGATCAAACAGGGACTCCAGGATATCATCATCTGTGGCGGGGCCCAGGAAATCAACCCCGAATCAACTGCCAGCTTCGACGCACTCAACGCCTTTTCTACGCATGAATCGGAACCAACCAAAGCTTCCCGTCCTTTTGACTTGAATCGTGATGGCCTTGTGCCTAGTGGCGGAGCGGCAAGTGTCATCCTTGAAAGCTACGACTCTGCTGTTAAACGTGGAGCAACAATTCTTGGAGAAGTTGTTGGCTATGGATTCTCATCCAATGGAGAACATATCTCTTTGCCGAATGTTGACGGACCTGCCCGGGCGATGCAGATGGCGCTGAAAGATTCGGGTATGGGTATCAAAGAGATGGACTACATTAATGCACACGCAACCTCCACGCAGGCTGGTGACAGCAACGAAGCACAGGCAATTGACCAAGTATTCGGGAAGGCTGAACCTCTGATTAGCAGCACGAAATCCATGACAGGACATGAGATGTGGATGGGAGGAGCTAGTGAGGTTATCTACTCTTTGTTAATGATGCAAAACTCCTTTGTGGCTCCTAATATCAACTTTGACAATCCGGATGAATTTTCAAAACGGCTGAACATCGTGCAGGAAACTACTTCAGCTGAGATCAATGCATTTCTATCCAATTCATTCGGATTTGGAGGAACAAACTCAGCTCTTGTTATCCGCAAGTTTTAACGCTTAATTTCTTTAAAAATATGTATTTTTGCATCAATTAATGAACCTCCTGATGCAGAACGATGAGATAATCAAGAAGATCAATCAACTCTTGATTGAAGAAATTGAGATTGATGCTGATCAGATCAGGCTTGCAGCCGATTTAAAAAAGGATCTCGGCATTGATAGTCTTGACTTTGTTGATCTGTTTGTCATTATTGAAAATAATTTTGGCTTTAAGATGAAAGCCGAAGAGATGGCAGATGTAACAACCCTCCAGGACTTTTACACATACATAATCAAACGAGTTAATCCAAATTAATTCCCTGATGTCGTCATGGAAAGGAAAAACCAGAGGAGGGGTCTTAGGGTATAAAATCTTTATCTGGACCTTGAAATACCTTGGAATTTCTTTTGCCTATTTTCTTCTGCGTTTCGTCGTTACCTGGTTTGTATTTAATTCCCGTGATGCATTCAAAGCTGTCTATACTTATTTCAGGGAGAGGCTGGGTTACTCGTCCTGGAAGTCGGTAATCAGTATTTTTCGGAACTACTACATTTTCGGCCAAATCCTGATTGACAAGATAGCGATGCTTGCCGGGTTTCAACAACAGTTTACATTTGATTTCGAAGGCGAAGAGTATTTGCGACAGATGCAAAATGGCGGGTTACTGATCAGTGCCCACGTGGGAAACTGGGAGATTGCCGGAAATCTTTTAAACCGCCTGAACAAACAGATCCATATCATCATTTTTGATGCTGAACACCAACAAATCAACGATTATCTGAAAGAGACGATGAAGGAACGGAATGTTCACTTTATCGTTATCAGAGAGGATTACAATCACCTTAAAGAAATTGAACAAGCATTTGCATCCGGCGATATCATTGCCATGCATGGCGACAGGTACATTGAAGGCAACAAAACGATTTCGTTGGAATTCATGGGCAAACAAGCTTACTTTCCGATTGGACCCGTGAACCTGGCAGCACGCTTTAACGTCCCGGTTTCATACGTGTTTGCTGTAAAAGAGAGACGATCGCATTACCACTTTTTTGCCACCCCTTTATACAGGATTGAATTTACCCGAAATCTGCAGAAGCGTGAACTGATACTGCGGGAAGCCCTGACAATTTATGTTAGAAAATTTGAAGAAATCCTTCGCAGATACCCATTACAATGGTTCAATTACTACGATTTCTGGCATGCTAAACCAAACCAGATAACCTGAACTTAACTGCATGACCAGCAAGAAATTACTTCTCGTTTCACCCAACCGCTTCGCGGTCCCCTATCCGGTCTATCCATTAGGTATCTCATACCTGCATTCATACCTGAAGGATCGTCTTAAAGGTTTTGAAATCGTAGTATTTGACATGAACCTCCATAGTGACGAGGAACTTATTGCATACCTGAAAAACTACAATCCCGATTTCACAGGTGTCTCTTTACGGAATGTAGACGATGTGAGCTCTATCTCACGTGAGTTTTTTCTTACAGGATACAAAGCGATTATCGACCTGATTCGCCAAACGCTTCCGAAAACAACCTTAATTATTGGGGGATCAGCTTTTTCAATCTTCCCGGATGAACTTTTTAACTTTTTTAAACCTGATTTTGGAATTTATGGCGAAGGAGAAAAGAGCCTCTATCAACTTTTGACCAGTATCCTCAGCGGATCTCCTGACTATTCAATTGAGGGCCTTGTATACCAGAACGGGAGTCGCACAGTGGTCAATCCCCGAACACATTACCTCAGTTCACTTGATCTATCCTTTTCAGACAACCTGAGTCAGTTCTACTGGAAGAAAAGCGGGATGATGAATCTGCAAACCAAGAGAGGATGTCCTTACGAATGCATCTACTGCACCTATCCTGTCATTGAAGGAAGGAAAGTCAGGACTCTTGACGCTGATAAGATTGTAGATACGTTAAAAGATCTCTATTTTAATCAGCACCTTAACTATGTCTTTTTTACTGATTCTATTTTTAATATCCACCGGAAATTCAATCAGGAACTGGCTCAAAAGATCCTGAAGTCGAAGGTTAAGATCAAGTGGGGAGCCTATTTTTCTCCCCATAATCTAACGCTGGATGAACTCAAACTTTTTGCCGAATCAGGGCTTACACACATTGAATTTGGCACGGAATCACTCTCGGATAGCACCCTGAAGCATTACCGCAAGAACTTTTCGGTAAATGAGATTGTGGAGGTATCCGATATATGCAATGAAGTTGAGATATATTTCGCTCATTTTCTCATTCTTGGAGGATACGGTGAAACCGAAGATAGCATCAATGAGGGATTTGAAAACTCAAAACGAATAGCAAATTCTGTTTTTTTCCCTTATGTCGGAATGAGAATTTATCCGGGTACTACCTTATATAAACTCGCAATCGCTGACAGATACATTGATCCAGGGGATACACTGATTGAACCAACCTATTACCTGGCAGATGGGATAGATTACGGGAGTTTAAAAGAACGAGCGGATAACACAGGCAGAAGGTGGGTCTTTCCCGACGAAGATGTGGTTACTTTCATGAACAGAATGAGGGGCAGGAACAGAAAAGGATCATTATGGCATCACTTGAAGAAATAAATATTCCTCAAAAGCCACCCATGGTGATGGTGGATAAGTTGGTAAGGGCTGAGGAAGGTATCGTGGAGACCATATTTCTTATAACGAATGATAATGTCTTCTGTGATAATGGAATCTTTACCGAAGCCGGTCTCGTGGAAAACATGGCTCAAACCGCTGCAGCCGGTGTTGGTTCCAAACCTGATCTTTCCGTGAAGAAACCTCCGATTGGTTTTATCGGAGGGATCAGAAACTTAAAGATTTTACGATTTCCGGCCTCAGGGGATGAGATCCAAACAAGGATTACCGTTGAACATGAAGTATTTGATGCATCTGTCGTTTTGGGCGAAGTGTTCCTTAACAATGAGCTTATTGCTTCTTGTCAGCTGAAAATATTTTTAATTGGATAATTTCCTTATTTTCGCACACAATTTCAAAATAGTATATTATGGAAGAACTGAAATTCGATTATAAATACAAAAATCCGAACCACGGGCATCACAGGGAGGTCTTCTATTCGTATGACGAGAAGGGGAATTATGATCAACGCGTTCGGGGACATGACGACTCTGATAAGATTTTTATTGAGCAATTCTGGGAGTCAATAACAGATCGGGTCGAACGCGCCCGCCAGGAGGTTTTATCCGGGAAGAAAAGCCCAATCTATTTCTATATGGAGAAAACCCTGATGGATCCGATGACCCTTAGCGGTCAGGCCTCAATCTCGGTCTGGCGTGTCAAGCGTCATTTCAAACCAAACGTTTTTGCTCGTTTGAGTGCAAAAACGCTCGCTAAATATGCAGAAGCTTTCAACATCACCATTGAACAACTAAAAAACATCAAATAATATGATGATCGATTACACACACCGGCAGGCAGGACATTGTGAGAGTGGGACCACATCAAACCTGTTTAAACATTATGGTATGGACATTTCCGAACCGATGGCTTTTGGAATTGGGAACGGACTCTATTTTACCTATATACCATTTCTGAAGGTCCAGTATGCTCCAATGATATCATTCAGGAATATTCCGAATACAATATTCAAGAGGGGGACCAGGCGCATGGGGGCAGATGCCGTTGTGATTAAAAAATTCAAAGACCCCAAAGAATCGATGGATGCATTGGACAGAAACCTGGAAAAAGGTATTCCCACCGGCATGCAGGTTGGCGTCTTTAACCTTCCCTTTTTCCCGCCTGAATACCGCATGCACTACAACATGCACAACCTGGTAGTTTATGGCAAAGAGGGAGATACGTATTACGTCAGCGACACCGTTTTGGAGAAACCTCAGACCATCTCCTATTCTGACCTGCAGCGTGTTCGTTGGGTAAAAGGAGCGTTTGCACCTCATGGGAAGATGTACTGGATCAACCAGGTGGATAAGGATGTTGATCTTAAGAAAGCCGTTACTGACGGCATCGCAAAAACTGTCTATGAAATGACCAAGATCCCTATTCCCCTGCTTGGAACAAAAGGGATGCGTTTTATGGCGAAAGATTTAAGGAAGTGGCCTAAAAAGCATGGTAAGGAGAAGGCATCTTTTTACCTTGGTCAAATTTTGAGAATGGCAGAAGAGGTAGGTACCGGGGGGGCTGGCTTCCGGTATATTTATGGAGCCTTCCTTAAAGAGGCAGGAGAGAGATTTAGCAATCCTACACTCCTTGAAGCATCAGAAATGATGGGCAAAGTTGCAAACCAATGGAGAGAGTTTTCCTACATTGCTGCACGAAACTGCAAAGCAAGGTCTGAACCTGTAGAAGATTATGGGATGCTGGCTGACATGCTTACCGAAATCTCGTTTAAGGAAGAGGAGATTTACAAAAAACTTGACAAAATCAAGATCTGAAGATGATAAAAGAATCCATAATCGGGATTCGGGATCTGACCAAATTCTATAAAGGAGCTGAGGTACCAGCTGTCAACTCGATATCTCTGGATATATTCAAAGATGAAATATTCGGACTCCTTGGACCTAATGGTGCCGGAAAAACGACGACGATTTCCATCCTAAGCGGCCTCTTCCCTCCTACCAGAGGCGAGGCCACTATTGATGGACTGGATATCCGTGCTGATCATGAGAAGATAAAATACATCATCGGAGTTGTTCCTCAGGAGGTGGCCCTTTATCCAACATTAACCGGATTGGAGAACCTCCAGTTTTTTGGTAATATGTATGGTTTGAGAGGGAAAATCCTGAAAGAGCGCATCGACGAATACCTCGTACGGTTTGGACTGGAGAAATTTGCACGCAAGAAAGTGTCAAACTACTCAGGAGGTATGAAGCGAAGGGTTAACCTGATAGCCGGATTGCTTCACAAGCCCAAAATCCTGTTTCTCGATGAACCTACTGTTGGGATTGATGTTCAATCGCGTAATGTGATCCTTGAGTTTCTCCGTGAATTGCGTGAAACCGGAACTACGATCATCTATACGTCACATTATATGGAAGAGGCGGAGAAGCTGTGTACGCGTGTTGCAATCCTCGATTCAGGAAGAATTATAGCCATCGGTAATCCAAAAGAGTTGGTAGAGAAAAATCCGGAATTTAAGAACCTGGAGAACTTATTTCTGGGTTTAACAGGTAAAGGGCTCAGGGACTAAAAAAATGTATAAATTTTTTTCAGCATATAGAAAAGAGTGGCTGATCCTGATCCGCGACCCGGCAGGGTTGATCGTCCTTTTCCTGATGCCCACGGTGATGGTAGTCGTCCTCTCCATGATGCAGGAGTTTGGATGGAGTACAGTCTCCAAGGAACCGCAGGTCCCTGTTCTCTATGTCAACTTAGATAATGATTCTGTCGGGAACAAGTTTCAACAGGGACTGTCAGAAGCCAGAATATTCACCCTTATCAGGGAGATCAATTCTATTCCTTTAACCCAGGAATCAGCACGCCAGAAAGTACTGGAAGGATCGTATCAAATAGCTGTTGTAATTCCGGAACACACCTCCGAAAGACTCCGCACAAAGATCCGGTTGCTCGTAAACAAAACCATGACGAGCCTGATGATGCCTGACCAGGATATTCTGGCTGGGGTGACCAATAACGACTCAGTGGAGATCCTGATCTATTTTGATCCTGCAGTCAGAAATTCATTCCGGAATGCTTTTCTGAGTGCTACCAAAGAATTTAATTCTCGAATTGAATCCAGGATTATATTTGAAACGTTTCAGGAAGAGTTAAGAAAGCTCTTTCCCAAGTTCAATATGCCTATTGTCGATTATCAGCAATCTGTCTATTTCACTGAGATATTTCCATCAGGTGTAAAAGAGGAGATTCTACCTACTACCACTCAGCATAATGTTCCCTCCTGGGCAATTTTTGCTATGTTTTTCATTGTGATTCCCCTTACAAGCAGCATCATCAAAGAGAGGGAAGAGGGCAGCTTGATCAGGCTAATGACCATTCCGATATCTTATATGACCATTTTCATGGCCAAAGTAGGAGTCTATCTTTTTGTTTGTTTCACCCAGTTTGTCCTGATGGTTCTTGCTGGAATATTCCTTATTCCGCTATTTAACATGCCTTCCCTTGAAGTTGGTTCGAACTATTTCGCCATTGCCGTTCTTGCTATTGCATCTAGTCTGGCGGCATTGGGGTATGGAATACTTATCGGTACCATCTCAAAAACTCATCAGCAGGCTGCTGCGTTTGGCGCTGTCTCCGTTGTGATCCTTGCAGCCATTGGTGGATTGTGGGTCCCGGTATATCTGATGGGAGGAATAATGAAACATGTAGCGACCTTTTCACCTCTGAACTGGGCGCATGCCGGATTTCTTGATCTTTTTCTGCGCGGAAGTACCATTCTTGATATCCTGCCGGATGTAATTAAACTCCTGCTGTTTTTTACTGCAACTATCTGTATCGCTGCAATATACAGAAAACTTAGACCACCTATCAGTTCATGATGAAGGAGCTCGTTGATCGTATGGAAGTGAAGGTTCGGTTTGGAGAGGTTGATTCGATGCAGATCGTCTGGCACGGAAATTACCTTAAGTATTTCGAAGATGGACGGGAAGCGTTTGGAGAACGATATGGCCTTGGATACCTTGATGTTTACAAGCACAATGTTATGATACCCATTGTTAAAGTACTTTGTGATTATAAAAAGCCACTGAAATATGGGGAAAATGCCATCGTTGAAACAACGTTTGTCAACTCCGAGGCGGCAAAGATTCTTTTCGAGTATAAAATTTTCCGGAAATCCGATATGGAAATTTCAGCCACAGGCAGTACTGTTCAGGTTTTTCTGACCCCTGATGGAGAACTTTTGTTAACATCACCCGAATTCTTTCTGGGATGGAAAAAGCATTGGGGATTAATCTGATAACCGGAAAATGAGACCCATCTATATTGCCGGCGACAACATCATCACCTCTCTTGGATTTACAACCTCGGCTAATATGGAGGCCCTGATGGCCGGGCGAATAGGTATCCATATAACCTCAGATCCTCATCTTTTCCCATCCTCTCTTCCGCTTTCTCTGGTCGATTCCGGCATCCTGGAAGAGCAATTTATGGCTGTCCTGAAGCATTATCAAAAAAAAACAGATTCATCCTCCTTTACAAGATTGGAGAAATTTCTAATTATTTCCATTCATGATGCCATTAAAGAGCTTCCATACAAGTTTCAGGATCAGAAAACACTCTTTGTACTCTCCACAACCAAAGGGAACATCGACCTGTTAGAAGAGAGAAATCGAGCTCTATTTCCTCATCGCCGAATCTATCTGTGGGAGTTAGCGCGGATTATCACAGATTTTTACGGTTTTTCCAATCCCCCTCTTATCATATCAAATGCATGTGTTTCTGGCATCATAGCCTTAATGACAGCCTTCAGGTATCTGAGTTCGGGGATGTATGATCAGGCTATTGTAACTGGTGGTGATATCCTCTCAGAATTTGTAATAGCAGGGTTTCAGTCCTTCCAATCCTTAAGCCCGACCCCTTGTCGGCCTTACGATGCCTTACGCGACGGGCTTTCACTTGGTGAAGGGGCTGGAACGATGGTCTTGACTTCCAAAATGGAAAAAAGTTCCCCGATCGGGATCAAAATCACCGGAGCAGCGACATCAAACGATGCAAATCATATTTCCGGCCCATCCCGAACAGGTGAAGAGCTGGGTTTTGCCATGCTAAATGCCATGAAGGAGGCAAACCTCTCCCCTGCTGATATCGGATTTGTCAATGCGCATGGAACGGCAACACCGTTTAATGATGAGATGGAATCAAAAGCTATTGCACTGGCCGGATTACTGGACACTCCGGTGAATAGTTTTAAAGGGTATTGGGGACACACCCTGGGAGCAGCAGGAATGATTGAATCCGTAGCATCTGTGCAGTCCCTGAGAGATCAGATGCTTATCAGATCAGCCGGTTTCGAATCGCTGGGCGTTCCGGAACCTATCCATGTTATTGCCAACAATGAAAAGAGAGAGATCACAAGTTTCCTGAAAAGTGCTTCTGGTTTTGGTGGGTGTAATGCAGCTATAATTTTTGAAAAAGGGTGAACATGAACAACATCATCTCTTCCTATTCGCTGATCAGACCGGGGCACGTTAGGGTGAACGAAGGAATAGAATATCATGATGAAAATTTTATTACTTTTGCAGAGTTTATAAAACCGTTCTTTAAAAGACTCGACCTGGGTTATCCGAAGTTTTACAAGATGGACCCTTTGAGCAAGCTTGGATTCATTGCTTCGGAGCTGGTTTTCAGACACGTTAAGCTGGATCTGTACGATAAGAAACGCGTGGGTGTAGTATTGGCGAATGCAAACTCCAGTCTGGATACAGATTTGGTTCATCAAGAGAGTATCAGCAATCGTTCCCAGTATTTTCCAAGCCCTTCTGTGTTTGTTTACACGCTTCCTAATATCATGATCGGGGAGATTTGTATTCGACACCGACTGAATGGTGAAAATGCATTTCTCATCGCAGAGAAATTTGAAAGCAAGCAATTGTTCGACTATGTGAATGAACTTTTTCAAAATAACAGGGTTGATGTTTGCTTGACAGGATGGGTAGACCTTGTAAAAGATAAATTTGAAGCCCTTCTGATGTTCGTAGAGCCATCTGGAATGGAAATATCAAAGGAGAAATCAGGAAAGGTTCTTCCTTTCTCTGAAGAGACAATGGATGAATTATATAAAATAATGTGACGAGGCATATATGGAAGAATTAATTGAAAAACTGAAACGAGAAGTTATTGAGCAGCTTAACCTGGAAGATATTTCCCCGGAGGATATAGAGGCAGACTCACCATTATTTGGCGAGGGTCTTGGACTTGACTCTATTGATGCACTTGAACTTATCGTGCTCCTGGAGAAAAAATACGGACTAAAAATTGAAGATCCCAAAGACGGGAAAAAGATATTCCACTCAATCAGAACAATGGCCGAATACATCACAGAGCATCAAAAAGCCTGATGAATGGCCAAACGGGTAGTGGTTACCGGAATCGGAATCCTTTCCAGTATTGGCAGGAACCTTCCTGAGACTATCGAGTCGATTTTAGCATCCAGATCTGGAATTGGAAAACTACACCATTTAGATTCCCCACTTAAAGAGGAGTTCCCTTTTGCAGAGGTTCCATATAGCAATAAAGAACTTCTGTCCCTTGCTCACCTGAGTGATCCTGCAAATTATTCACGAAATGCCCTGCTTGGGATGATTGCAGCCAGAGAGGCATTTCAACATGCGCAGCTTGACAAGATTCCCAGCCTTAGAACTGGATTAATCTCCGCCACAACCGTTGGTGGAATGGATCAATGCGAACTCTATTTTAACGACTTTCTTACCAACGATTCAAAAAATCAGTATATCGATGTATATGACTGTGCCGACAGTACCGAGAAGATTGCTGACCTACTGCAAATAGGTGATTATTTAACCACCATCAGTACAGCATGTTCTTCTGCCGCCAACGCAATCCTGTTGAGTGCCAGAATGATTCGCAGTGGTCGTCTTGACAGAGTGGTTGCCGGTGGCACAGAAGCACTCACCAGTTTTCATTTGAATGGTTTTAATGCCCTGAAAATTCTCGACAAGTTGCCATGCCGGCCATTCGACGCAAACCGGAACGGAATTACTCTTGGAGAGGGAGCAGCCTATGTGATTCTTGAATCGGAGGAAGCTGCACGTGCAGGGAACCGTGAAATCTATGCAGAACTTGCAGGCTACGGGAATGCATGTGAGGCATTCCATCAAACAGCTTCAACACCTGATGGTAAAGGGGCTTTTATAGCCATGGAACGAGCGCTAAAAGTTGGTGGCATAGAGGCATCTGCCATTGATTATATCAATGCTCATGGTACAGGCACAGATAACAATGATATTGCAGAAGGCTTTGCTATTATGCGACTTTTCGGTGAGCATATTCCAAAAATGAGCTCGACAAAACCCTTCACAGGTCATATGACCAGTGCTGCAGGATCGGCTGAAGCAATTCTTTCGATTCTAGCCCTTACTCATCGGATGGTTCTTCCAAACATGAACCTGGAGACGACAATGCCTGAACTTCATTTTACACCAGTCACCAAGTTGATACAGGATATTGATATAAATTTAGTTATGTCAAACTCTTTTGGGTTTGGAGGAAACAATACATCGCTTATATTTAAGAAATTTACAAATCATAAATAACAAATCACAATTGACTGCCTTCATCAATGGCATAGGTCTTATTTCCCCACAGCATACAGCTGATCCTGGTGTGTTTCTACCTGATATCGTGGAATATACTACTGATTTTCTGCAGGCAATCGATCCAAAATATAAAGAGTTTATCAACCCCATTGCTGCACGTCGTATGAGCAGGCTCATAAAAATGGGGATCACATCTGCAAAGATGGCCTTATCTGATGCCGGATGCCAGATGCCAGATGCTATTATAACAGGAACGGGTCTTGGTTCTGTTGAAGACACTGAGAAGATCTTATCCGGCATGAATGCGGGTGAGCAACTGATGAACCCAACCCCCTTTATCCAATCGACATATAACACAATCAGTTCCCAAATCGCCATCACCCTTAAATGTCATAATTATAACTCTACCTATGTCCACCGCTCTTTCTCCTTTGAAAGTGCCCTTCAGGATGCTTTAATACAATTTGAAGAACACATTGCTGAATATGCGCTTGTTGGAGGTATTGACGAGATGACCTCTAACCATCTTCAGATCACACGCCGGGCGGGTCATTGGAAAATGCAACCTGTAAACAACTTACAGCTTCTTACTGATAAAACCCCCGGTGCACTCGCCGGTGAAGGAGCTGCCTATTTTCTCCTGGGAGACCGACATGCATCATCAACATATGCGACACTGAATGATGTGAAAACATTATACAACTTAAATAAGGCAACCGACCAGGAAGGTGCCATTAATACCTTTCTTGCCGACAATGATCTGACGACCGATCAATTGGATGCTGTAATTCTGGGTTATAACGGAGATGTGTTGTTTGATGAAATATATGACCGGCTAGGGTCGGGAATTTTCCAGCAAAAGCAACAGCTCTGGTACAAGCATCTTTGCGGGGAGTATTATACATCTACCGGGTTCGCATTGTGGTTGGCGGCTAATGTTCTGAAGCATCAGCTCATACCTGCTGCAATTAAGTTAAACAATCATCCATCCAGACAGTTACAGCATATTTTGATCTACAACCAATACCGCAATACAAACCACTCACTATTCCTCCTGAGCAGATAACCATTTTTCTGTTAACTTTGCTCCACGAAATTTACAAAGATTAATGTCGAAACGCATCTATATCACTGGGATAGGGATCATTTCATCCATTGGCAACAATGTTCCTGAGGTACTCTCTTCACTGAAAGATTGCAAGTCGGGGATCGGTGAGATCACCCTCTTCCCAACCCTGCATAAAGGCTTGCTTCCCATGGCCGAAGTGAAACTCTCTCATAACCAGTTGACAGCGCTGGCAGAGAAAGAGAGGGCGGAACATTATACCAGAACCACTCTTCTCGGTATGGTTGCTGCCAAAGAGGCTCTGAGATCAGCTGGTATTGATCATGTGAATGACAGGAGAACCGGACTTCTATCGGCCACTACAGTAGGTGGCATGGATCGCAGCGAAGTTTTCTATCAGGAATTCGTGCAAAATCCTGACAAAGGCCGACTGAGGGACATTGTGAACCATGATTGCGGTGACAGCACAGAGCGTATCGCTACAGAACTTGGAGTCAGGCATCTGGTCTCCACCATCAGCACTGCGTGCTCTTCATCTGCAAATACCATTATGTTTGGTGCTGACTTAATTCGCTTCGGTAAAGCTGACAGAATGATTGTGGGGGGAACCGATTCGGTAACCAGGTTTACGTTAAACGGCTTCAACACCTTGATGATCCTGGATAAACGCGGATGTCACCCGTTTGATGAACACCGCGCGGGACTTACTTTAGGCGAAGCCGCAGCATATCTAGTCCTTGAATCTGAAGATATTGTGGAGAAAGAGGGTAAACAGCCACTTGCCGAATTAACAGGATACGGAAATGCCAATGATGCATACCATCAAACTGCAAGTTCACTAGATGGAACTGGTGCGTTTCTGGCAATGAGCAAAGCTCTTAAGATGAGTAATCTGAAGTCATCCGATATCGACTATATCAATGTTCATGGGACAGGAACAGAAAACAATGACCTTTCGGAGGGAGTTGCCCTTGAACGCATTTTCGATCCTGTACCGTTATTCAGTTCCACAAAGTCCTATACGGGACATACACTTGGGGCAGCCGGCGCTGTTGAAGCTGTGATAGCAATCCTATCAATACAGAACAGGATGATCTTCCCGAATCTGTTATGGTCTACTCCTATGAAAGAGTTGAAGATAAAACCCGTAACAGAAATTTTAACGGACCAGAATATCCGGCATGTGTTATCTAATTCATTTGGTTTTGGTGGGAACAACTCCACTGTGATCCTCTCAAAGCTAACATAATCTGCTTAACCTGTGGCAAATAAGAAAATCTATATAAACGGTGTGGGCTGCATTTCACCTCAACCTACCCTGGACAACCAGAGCTTCCTTGAGGAGACAGTTTCTGTGGAGAGTAACCGTTTGAAGGCAATCGACCCAAATTACAAAGAGTTTGTCCCTCCAGAGATGGTCAGGCGAATGGGGAGAATCATAAAGATGGGAGTTGCTACAGCCAAAACGAGTCTCGCAGATGCCGGATGCCAGATTCCGGATGCCATTATCACGGGCACCGGACTCGGCTGTATCGAAGATACCGAGAAGTTTCTCGGTAACATGATAAAAAACAACGAAGAATTTCTCACACCTACCGCTTTTATTCAATCCACACATAATACAGTAAGTGCCCAGATCGCATTGTTGACTAAATGTCATGGATATAATTTCACCTATGTCCATAGAGGTTTTTCTTTTGAAAGTGCAATACTCGACAGCATCCTGCAGATAGAGAATGACCGGGCCTCCACAATTCTACTAGGGGCGGTAGATGAATTGACATCGAACTCATTTCAAATCCAGAGCCGTCTGGGATATTGGAACAGAAAACCAACAGAGAGCCTGGACCTTTTTGAGAAACCCCAAAATGGGACAATTGCCGGTGAAGGAGCTGCATTTTTCCTGTTGGATGAGAAGAAAAATCCCAATACATACGCTGTGCTGCAGGATGTTGAGATGCTCTTTCGGCCAGGATCAGCCAGTGAAGTCGCCGCACAGATTCGCTTATTCTTAGAGAGAAATGAGCTGACAGAAGGTGACATCGATCTATTACTGCTTGGAAGAAACGGAGATATCAGGTTTGATCCAATTTACCAGGAGGTAACGGCTGAATTGTTCCCTGATGTTCCATCCTGTGGATTTAAGCATCTCTGTGGAGAATATATGACAGCTTCCTCATTCGGTGTTTGGTTGGCATCAAGAATCCTTAAAGAACAAACTGTTCCTGCCGTTTTACGTGTCACCGTACAGCCTAAATCACTGAATAATATCCTGTTATATAATCATTACCAGGGGATCAATCACTCCTTCATCCTTTTGAGTCAACCCTAGATGATTACATTTCGCAAACTGACCATTCTCTTTTTTATTCTGATCCTGATTCTAAACATGGGGCATTTCGTCGGATGCAGGATGGATTGGTTCGATGGACATTTCTGTTCTCAAACCTATGTATATATTCTGATCTTGCTTTTTCTTTATGTCGGAATATCAATAACAATGGCATTCTTTATCGGCTCAAATTTTCACCATTCAGCTATTTGCCATGGGAAAACCAACGAGAAACTCTGTTCGCTGACATTCGATGATGGCCCGAATCCGAACAACACCAAAGCAGTTCTGGATGTTTTAAACAGAGAACAGCTTTCAGCCACCTTCTTTGTGATTGGTGAAAAACTGAAAGGAAACGAGTCATTGATTCAGGAAATGGATTCAGCAGGGCATCTGATTGGCAACCACTCCTGGGGTCATTCCAATTGGTTTGATTTCTTTACCGGTAAACGGATGAAACGTGAACTTGCAACTACTGCAAATACTATCTCAGAGATTATTGGCAAATCCCCACTCCTCTTCCGGCCACCTTTTGGGGTTCTCAATCCAACTCTTTCCAGAGCAATTACACAATTATCCTACCATGTCATTGGATGGAATATCCGGTCTTACGATACAGTTCACCACGATATAATAAAAACTTCAACCCGGATTTGTAAAAAAATAACTCCTGGTTCAATTATACTGCTTCATGACCATTTGGCAAACTCTCCACAGCTACTGGAAGAATTGATTACGGGGTTAAGGCATCAGGGGTATTCGATTGTACCCCTTACTCATCTTACTCATATCGAAGCATATGCATAGATTTATCCCGGTCATATTCTTCTTTATCGCCTCCGTTGCCGGAGCCCAAAACAAACCACTGGATGCATCGACCATACAACAGATCAAAGTGGGTGTGGCCCAGGCTGCGACAAAGACCAAGACTATTTCGAGTGACTTCATCCAGGAGAAAGAGATGAGTATCCTGAACGACAAAATTATCACCACAGGAAGATTCTTTTTTAAGCAGGAACAATTCCTTCGCTGGGAATATATTCATCCATTTTCGTATGTGATTGCCATCCGCGGAGATTTGATCTCGATTCAAGATGAAGGAAAGGTCAAATCATTCAATACCCAGTCGAACAAAGTATTTGCAGAGGTAAATAAGATCATTATCGGGAGTGTAAACGGAAAATTACTTGACAATAATACGTTTACCGCTACTTACATCCAGAACAAGGATTATTTCGTCGTATCACTCACTCCCGTTTCAGCTATTTTAAAAGAGAGTCTCAACAGGATAACCATTTATTTTAACAAAAAAGATTTCACTGTTGATAAAATTGAGATGCATGAGCCGGGTGGTGACTTTACGCGGATTACTTTTACGAATAGACAGTTAAATCAGCCAATTTCCGATGAGGTATTTATTCTTAAGTAGCTTATTTATCACACTCATGCTTTCCGGATGCCAGTCAATCAAACCCATGCATCTGGAGATTGTACCTGACTGTCAAACACACTTTGCAGACAAAGATCTGCCAACTGCCAACTGCCAACTGCCAACTCCCTTCACCTCCCCCTCTTTTGAGAAAGCACTTTTCAAAGCTTCACTGGATATCGGAAAGCATCATCTTAGCGGATTGCTGTTTGTAAAAAAGATGCCGGATGCCGAATGTCGGATTGTTTTCAGCAACGAGTTTGGGATGACCTATTTTGATGTTGAGGTCGAAGCAAATCGGTTCAAGGTGAATTACTGTTTTGAACCCTTGAATAAGAAGATGTTATGGAAGATACTGGAGACAGATTTCAGGTTGTTATTGGCTACAGAAGAAGATTCTGATACCCGGAAGTGTTTTACCCAGGATAGCACAAACTACCATGTTTTCAAGAGTAAAAACAGGAATCTAACACGCTGGGATCTATATTATCCTGAAGATAATACTCTGGTTGAAATACGGGGCAAATCTACAATTGCAGACCAATCGGTAATCACTTTCTCCAATTATCATGATGAGTTTCCATCCAGTATCTCCATTGTAAACTCGATAATTAAATTAAAGTTTTCGTTATCTTTGATCTCAATCAACTGATATATCATGTGGGATGACATTGTAAAAGACTTCGTCTATTTTTTTGCTGTAATTGACCCGATTGGAACCATTCCTGTATTTCTGGCATATACAGTTGGTTTCGATGCAGCGATGCGAAAGAAGGTGGCTCTGAAAGCGTTCCTAATATCCACCATTATTTTGCTAGGGTTTGTTGTAGCTGGACAACTCTTTCTTGAAGCCATGTCAATTCCCCTTTCTGCCTTCCAGATAGCTGGCGGACTTGTACTTTTTATTTTTGGGTTAACGATGATATTTGGCCAGAGTAAGCCCGAACATGAGATTGCAGGTATGAGCGCAAAGAAGAGAGAAGCCGATGTGGCAGTTTTCCCGATTTCTGTTCCTTCCATCGCTTCACCCGGAGCAATGATGGCTGCCGTTTTACTTACAGACAACCATCGATTTAACATTATGGACCAGGCAATTACAGCAGGTACAATGCTCGTTGTACTTGGTGTAACTCTCCTACTCCTTCTTTTCGCAACACGTATACAAAAAATTATCGGCGATACCGGTGCAAGTATCCTTAGTCGGATCAGCGGTCTTATCCTGGCCTCTGTTGCCATTGACAGCATATTGACTGGGATAAAAATGTATTTCTAACAAATTGATATGCTGAAAGGTAATTTTTTTCGGATTCTCCAAATCACTGAAAGCAATAGTGAAACCGAAACAAGCAGCCTCAATTCTTCCTATCGGGTGACAATCTCTCTGAATCCGGATCACCCGATATATCAGGGTCATTTCCCTGGTAATCCTATAGTCCCTGGTGTATGCCAACTACGAATGATTACAGAGATCATTTCTGAGATTACTGGTAAGGAGGTTAGGCTTCAGGAAGCAGATAACATGAAGTTCCTGTCCATGATAAACCCAAACGAGCATCCTGAACTCACAGTAGATTGTACCCTGAAAGAACTGAAAGAAAATGAAGATGGCTTTATCAGAGTAACTGCTTCTATTTCTGACAATGAACATATTTTTTTCAAATACAAGTCGCTTGTAGCATGAACACTTCCCTAAAAAACCATATCACCACAACTTCGGTCCGAGGTTATGAACTGGACTCCTACGGACATGTAAACAACTCGGTCTATCTGAACTATTTTGAGCACGCCCGTTGGAAGATGTTCAGGGATCTGGAATTAAATCATCTGGTTCATGATAGCAATATTCTGATTGTGGTTACGGATATACATATCCGTTACATGCGCGAGGCCAAACTCTACGACGAGATTGAGATCCAGACCCGTACAGTGCGTGAAGAACCTTATCTTATTTTTAAACAGAAATTGTTTAACAGGAACACGGGTCTAGCACTGGCCAGGGCGGAAACCAAAACAATCTTCCTTGGTGAAAACCGCAAGCCGGTAGATATTCCAGACGAGTTCAAAGAAATCTTTTAATACGTTTATCAGCTTGAAAATGCAAGGCAGGATAGAATGGGAAGTCAGGGAAGAGATCGGAATATTAACGATCAATAACCCTCCTGAGAACTATTTGTTTGAACCTGAATTCGTACCTCTTGACCAACTGAAGCAATGGACAGATGATCCTGGTCTTAAGGGGATCCTGATACACGGGAAGGGCAAGCATTTTTCGGCAGGCGGTGACCTGAAACGGCTTTTTGAGATTATCTCGAAAGATGAACTTCTGGAGGAGAAACTTGCCGCCGGAAATGCCCTTATTGATCACTTGATCGGGACCAACCTGCCCCTGGCAGCAGCCATCCATGGCGTATGTTTTGGGGGTGGACTTGAAATAGCGTTGGCTTGTCACATACGCGTAGCCTCTGAAAAGACTCTCTTTGCCGCACCCGAAACCGGCCATGGACTTATTCCAGGTATGGGTGGCACCTTTAGACTTCCAGCCGCTGTTGGGAAGGCAGAGGCGCTTAAAATGATTCTTACGGGGGATATGGTCAGCACTGAAGAGGCCTACAGCATGAAACTCATTGATTTCATTGTTCCCCGCAAAGAGGTACTTCCTTTTACCTTTTCGATGCTCCGGCGGATGACAAAAAGTCTCTCTCCGTTAATTATCAGGTCGGTCGTTGAAACACTCAGGAATGCGGCGACAATGTCTTCAGAAATGGCCATTGCGGAAGAGACAAGAATATTTTGCGAGCTGGCAAAAAAGGAATATGTCAGGCGAATAGCTGAATCTGAATAATATGTTGGCAGACAATTTATTTCATACGATAGAATGGAGTGTAGTGGACGGGATCGGAAACCTCGTTATGGCGCAGCCTCCTTCCAACGGGATGACACTAGAGTTTTTCGGTGAAATGACCAAATTAAAAAATATCCTCATCAGAAAATCTGACCTGAAAGCACTTATCATCTCAGGGAAAGGACGCCATTTCTCATCCGGATCCAACCTGGATGAACTTCTCTTTGAGATATCGGGTAACGCGGATGCTGAGGGTTTTCTGAAATCCAACTACCTGACTCTGAATTTTTTCGAAACACTCCCCTATCCTGTGATAAGTACGATACGTGGAGTGTGTCTTGGTTCTGCTTTGGAGTTGGCACTTTTCAGTCATTTCCGGTTTTGTGCCGAAGAGGCTGTTCTGGGGTTACCTGAAACAACGTTTAACCTGATACCGGGAATTGGCGGCATCCACCGGTTCGCACATCTTTCAGGGAAAGTAAATGCACTTGACTATATCCTTTCGGGACGTACATTTGATGCCCAAACTGCACTCGATCTGGGAGTCGTTGATCTCGTTGTTCCACGACAGGAGTTGAAGCAAAGGGCAACAGATTTTGCCCAATGGCTTCCGGAGAAGTACATCCCGGGGATGAGGAAAGTATACCTGGAGAGATACGGGATACGCGATATGAGATGTGAGAGGAAATATGAAATATGAAATACGAAAATAGATCATCTGGCATCTGGCATCCGGCATCGGTGAAGATCATCGGCAGCGGCTCATTCCTTCCTGGAGAGGCTATTCTGCCTGATCAGGTTGATGATTATCTGGGCGAGTTAACAGAGGCTCCGGAAAAAATCCGCAAATGGCTGAAGCGGGTCCGGATTCTCATGAAGGAGCTTTTAGAGGTTGAATATTATCATTTTGCGCTGGATCCGGTTACGAGGCAATTTACGGAAGATAACATCACAATGTCGGTAAAAGCCGCCCATAAAGCAATTGCAAATGCCAGAATGGATCCTGAAGAGATTGATTTGATTGTCTATGGCAGTGCGCACCAGGACCAGATGCCGACAGCATCTGTGAGAATCCAGGAGGAGTTGGGGATTGAACGCTGCGGAGAACTTTCTGTCCATGCCAACTGCACTTCTGCCTACAAAGCCCTTTTGATTGCGGGGGAATTGCTCTCTTCCGGCCGGTACAAAAATGCCCTCGTGATCTCATCCAGCATGTCGTCATCAGAACTTGTTGCAGAATATTACAATCAACCGCTGGTGAAGAAGGAGGAGTTGTTTCTGCGCTATTTCCTGAGCGATGGTGCCTCTGCCCTGGTATTACAGGCCGAACCGGTGTGTATGGGTAATGGCCTTTACCTCGATTATACCTATATGGAATCTGCCGGAGGGAAGAAACCTTCGGCGATGGGGAATAAACGACCTGCTTACTGGATGAATCCAAGGGAAGAGTATGAGAAGGGATACCACCACCTTGCCCAGATGTTTCAGGAGGAGCTTCGGGCCAACTTTCATGAACCCAACGGATCGATTTTCCTCAACGGCCTGAAACGTATGCTGGCCCTGCATCCGGTCGATCCCCAGAAAATCAGATTTTTCCAGGTGAATTTCCCTTCAAAGCACATCTCCGAACTGGTGATGGATGAGTGCAGCGAACTGGGGATCGACCGGAACACCCTCTACTCTAAAATGGCCACGATGGGATATATCGGGCCACCGATGGCATTCCTGTCACTCGACCATATCCGCAAGGAGGAGGTACTGAATCCTGGAGATATTATCCTTAGCTTCGTGACAGAGGTAAGCAAGTTCATGCAAGCAGGATACATATTGAAGTACGAAGTTAGAGGTTAAAAGTTAGAAGTAAAGTTAGAAGTTAGAGCGACGAAGCATATAAATAACCTCATGACCCCATGACCTCATGACATTATGATCAAGAATAAACGATATACACTATTTCTGTTAAGTCCCCGCCAACGGTTTATCAATTACCCTGCGCATACTTACCTGGCTAAGATGTTCGGGAAGAAGAGGTTCATGGTTCCTCTTGCACTTCCAACCATTGCAGTACTTACTCCGGATCATTACGATATACACATTTACGACGAGGAGATCGAAGAGATTCCAACGCATATTAAACCCGATATCGTTGGCATCACTACGCTGGCAGCCACTGCGAACCGGGCATTTGAGCTGGGAGACAGGTTCCGCAGGATGGGGGCTAAAGTGGTTTATGGAGGCCCTTATGCTTCGTTTCAGCAAGAGAGAGCACTGGAACATGGTGATGCAGTTGTAGTTGGCGAAGCAGAAGAGAAATGGGAAAGGGTTCTTGAAGATTTTGAACTGGGAAAGATGAGTAAGGTATATGAATCAAACTCATACATTGACTATAAAACCCAGAAACCGCCACGATGGGACCTGGTAAACATGAAGCGCATCTTCCAGGTAGCGATCCAGGTCTCCAGAGGATGTCCTTTTAACTGCGATTTTTGCCTTGTAACTAAGAATTTCGGTCACAAGATGAGGTATCGCGAAATCGATAATGTTGTGAATGAGATCAAGGCAGCGCCTTCGAAATACTTCTTCTTTGTCGACGATAACCTTACAATCAATAAGCGTTATGCCAAAGAGTTGATGGAGGCCATTAAGCCGTTGAAGATCTCCTGGGGCTGTATGTGTAGCATTGATGTTGCCAAAGACGACGAACTGCTTCACGTGATGGCTGATGCAGGCTGTTTTAACATTCTGATTGGCTTTGAATCACTTAATCCCGATAGTCTTGATGCCTCCAACAAGCATCATAACCGCCGTGGAACCATTTATGAAGAGGCAATTCATAAAATCCATTCCCATGGCATCCATATCAACGCCAGTTTTGTTGTAGGGTTCGACAACGACACATTGGAGGAGTTCGACAGAATCTATGATTTTACGCTGAAACACAACCTCCCCAATGTAAATCTTCACCTGCTAAATGCACCTCCCGGATCTGAGATTTACAAGCGATATCAAAAAGAGGGCCGCTTGATGAACTGCGACCCCGAACTTGGAGTCGGCCATTTCCCTACGATACACTATATGAAGATGTCGCAGATTGAGCTGTTTAACAAGTATATGACCACAATCGAACGACTCTATTCTTTTGATACAATTCTTCAAAAAGCACAAAACCTCTTCATTAATGGAACCTTTACGCGTCGCGGAGGTGAAATTTCAGGGTGGATGAAAGCACGTCTCTCTTGGATTACCATTAAGGAGTTTCTTTTTACAACGGATAAAAACAAACGAGAGCTATTCCTGTTTATCATGGGACTGATCCGCTCCAAAAAGTTAGCTATAGACAAAGGTCTTGGATTCCTGCTCACCATGCTAGGATACAATAGACATATTATTGAACATCAGCGTAATATGGAATACTACCGAAAAATGATTATGGAACAGGACCAGGGAGCGTGGAAAGCGGGCATCCAAACAGTTGCCATTATCGGTGAGGGGAAAATGGGGACTAGTATATTTTATTCTCTGTTTAACAACCCATATTCATTACGTTGGATTGGAAGCAAGGATGCCGACTTGGAAAAACTTCAACAAAATTTTGAGAAGAGGGTACGTCGTGCTCTCAAAACAGGGATTATGAGTCAGGATGAGCATAATGAGGTCCTGCGAAGAACAATCATCACTTCAGATCTCAATGTGGCGGTTGATTGTGACTTAGTAATTGAGGCTATTCCCGAAGATTTGACAAGCAAACAAACACTCTTTAGGGCGTTAGGCAACATCGTAAAACCATCCGGAATTCTGGCTTCAAACTCCTCCTCTATCATTCCTTCAAAACTTTTTACCGGTACAAGCAGAGATGATAGAATCATTGGAATGCACTATTTCTACCCAGTACCTATCAAAGATTGTGTTGAGTTGATATCAACCTCCAAGACGGCTTCAGAAGTACTAGAATTAGCGGCTGCTTTTTTAAATAAAACAGGTAAATTTATACTTGAGCTGAATGAGTCTAATAGCTTTATATTGAATAGATTATTTTTGAATATACAAAATGAAGCATTTAAAATAACTGAACAAGGGAAGGCATCTGAAGAGCAGGTTGATCAACTGGTTAAGGAGCATCTATTTCCACTAGGAATCTTCGAAGTTATGGACAGCGTTGGGATCGATACCATGCATGCAGCCGTAATAAATTACACATCAGATTACCCAAATCAAGATTCCTATTCAGGGTTGGTCAAAAAACTCAAGGCTCTTATTGATGAGGGCAAACTTGGTATAAAAACGGGTCAAGGTTTCTACATTTACCAAGAAGGTCATCGGATATTTCCCGTCAATCCCCGCTCCTTGTCTCCTCAACTAATTCTTGAGATCATCGAATTTTTAAGGTTCACCTATTTAAGCACTGCCAAACGGTTTACGATGCAGTCGGGTTGCACGATTGGAGAGATGAATGACGCGATCAGGGAGTACCTTGGATTGGATAAAGGGCCATTTGAATAATTTTCTTGGTTACTCCACTAGTTTCCGAATTTCTTTGCGATCTTTGTTCTGTAAAAACTGAAATCTATGAAAAAAAATGGTATCGTGGTGATTGCTCTTGTTTGCGGACTCATCCTCTTTGCTGCCTTTAGCCAACCGGCAAGTCCTATCCCATCAACTCCTCCTAAAAATATTCCCGACTCAGTTTGGGTGGTGATGGAAAATTCCTGCTACGGTTGTCATTCTGATGACGGAAACGGAATGGCAAAAGCCAAGCTTAATTTTGACCGTTGGGATGAATATGCTCCCGACAAGCAAATGGCAAAGACTCTGGACATATGTAATGAATTGAAAAAAGGGAAAATGCCTCCTTCAAAATTCAGCAAGAACAATCCTGATGCGGTCCCAACTGATATTGAAACAGCCCGGGTCTGCAATTGGGTCCAACAAATCGAGAAATAATACTAAATGTCTGAAAAAGTTGTCGTTACTGGCATGGGGATCATTTCATCCCTGGGCTTGGATCTTGATACTACCTGGTCTAATCTGGTTGCGGGTCGGAGTGGTATTGGCTACATCACGTTATTCGATGCCTCTGAAAATCAGACCCGTATTGCAGGAGAAGTTCCCTCAACATTTGAGGATCATTACAAACAATACATCAAGAAACGGGCAGCGAGCCAGATGACCCGGGTAACCAAAATGTGTATTGTTGCAGCAAAAGATGCAGTTAATCACGCCGGCATCGATTTCGAACAGATGGATAAGACCCGCTGCTCGGTCATTATGGGGGTTGTAAATACCGGCAACTCCAGTGTTGAGGTCGATACAACTCCCCAAAATACTGTTTTTAAAAGTATGTCAAATGCCATGTCGGCATGGGTTTCCCTCGATTACCAGCTAATGGGACCCAATTATGCAATCAATACTGCCTGTGCTTCCTCCGCTTATGCATTAGCAGGTGGATATGATATGATCAGGAACAACCAGGCTGATGTCGTAATTGTTGGAGGTGCCGACAGCATCATTAACAAGGAGGAGATAGCAGGGTTTAACGCCCTCTATGCCCTATCCATTCAGAATGACCCTCCTGAAAAGGCCAGCAAACCTTTTGCTGCCGACAGAGATGGATTCGTCATCGGAGAAGGCGCTGGCGTTATCATCCTCGAATCGGAAGAGAGTGCAATCCGTCGAAATGCTACCATTTATGCTGAACTTGCAGGCTATGGACTAAGCAGTGAAGGATACAACATCATGGCTCCCATGAAGGATGGCCAAGGAATGGCATTTACGATGGAAAAAGCACTTAAATCCACCGGAATTTCTCTGGATCAGGTAGACTACATCAATGCACATGGGACCTCCACTGAACTTAATGACCGGTATGAGACCCTCGCAATCAAACGGGTTTTTGGGGATCGGGCGTCACTGATACCCATTTCTTCATCGAAATCCATGCTGGGCCATACAATAGGCGCTGCTGGAACCATCGAAGGGATCATCACGACTCTCTCAATTTTTCACGGGATCATCACTCCTACAATAAACCTTTTTAATCCAGATCCCGACCTGGACCTAGACTATGTCCCTCACACCTCAAGAAACAGTGAAGTCAAAATCGCATTATCCAATTCATTTGGATTTGGAGGTCACAACGCCACATTAGTTTTTAGAAAGTATTAACCAGGATAATTTTTCTATACAGAAAATTCAGTAATTTTGTGCCCGGTTGATTAAAAAAATGAAGTGTATGGCTCAGATTACAGAAAGTACACGAGATGAGGTACAAGAGGTTGTATATGACTTCTTTGCGGATGAATGTGAAGTTGATGTTTCAACGATCTCTGATCACACAAATATCATCAAAGATCTGGATGGAGACTCCTTGATGTTCCTTGAACTCATTGAAGTCTTCAAAAAGAAATATTCATTGGATATAGATTTGAAGACAATCGGAAAATTTGCTGTCAAAAACCCTGTCGAAACAATCGGGCAACTAATTGACATGCAGATGCTTATTATTGAGCATGAAAACCGAATCCTTGATCTGCAATAAATATTCTTTTTTTGTCTGACTCAACAACAGCATTTGTATTTCCTGCCTTTGTTAGGGATTATCATGATGACAAATCCCTGCAAATTGAAGACTTCCATGACCTTTTCCATCGCCAGCTGATTGTGGCTTCGGAGATCGTTGATCATGACATCTCCTTCTTCCATCCTGAAAACCAGACATTTCTGGACCATGAATTACGAACACAATACATGGCTTTTATTTATGGATGCTCTATTTCAGACATCCTTGTAGAGAGAGGAATTCTCCCCAAACTTCTCTGTGGATACAGTATGGGGATTTATGCTGCATTGGTTCATGGGGGAGCATTATCTTTCGAGAATGGTTTATTGTTAATTCGTAAGGCATTTCAGGAAATCTCTTACTCTACTATGACTGGACGTTTCGGAATGGCCGGAATCATTGGACTTCAGGAACAAGACATCAAAATTATTCTGGAATCACTTCCCAATGTTGAGATCACAAACCAGAACAGTACATACTCGTTTGTACTTTCGGGACATCATCATGATCTTGAGATAGCTCTGGATTCCGCCCGAAAAGAGGGAGCGTTTCATGCCCGGATGCTGAATGTAACTGTCCCCTACCATTCACATCTTTTGAAATCGGCTGCACTTCGATTCGCTAAGTTCGTTTATACCCTGGATATCCATTCTCTGAAGATTCCGCTGATATCGGTACTGAATCAGGAAATTCTATATTCCCAGGAAGATATCAAGACAGAACTTGTCGAAAACCTCTATAAACACTTTAACTGGCACGCAACACAGGTAAAGATGCAAACGTTGGGCATCGACCAATTTATTGAGTGTGGCCCCGGGAAAAGCCTTCAAAAGAATTCTAAATTTATTGAGGGAGTTTATAAGTTCCTTTCAATGGATGAAGCTTTGAAATCTTAATGTTCAGGAAACCTTCAATCGATATCCAACATTGTAAACATTTTCTATCGTAACCCCGCAATCTCCCAAATGTTTGCGCATCCTTGACACAAAAACATCAAGGCTTCTGCTGGAAAAGAAATGATCGTGTCCCCATACCTCAATCAGAAGATCTTCTCTCTTCACTACTTTTTCTCGATTTTTATAGAGGAATGAGAACAGTTCAGCCTCTCGATGAGTTAGGTTGTGATGTTGATTATCAATTGTTAGAATAAGATTGACCGGATCCCATCCTACCCGTTGATTGACATTCTTAAATGCTGTGCTATCATCAGGCAACTGAATCGCCCTGCGTTTCAAAAATACTTCAATCTTCAGCACCAACTCTTCAATACTGAATGGTTTCGTAATGTAATCATCCCCACCCAGAGTAAGTCCGTGGATTTTATCTTCTTTCGCTGACCTAGCTGTGACAAAGATGATCGGAACCTGAAGGTCGTACTCACGGATCTTCCCGGCAAGGGTAAAACCATCCATTTTGGGAAGCATGATATCCAGGATACACAGGTCATACCTGTTCTTCAAAAACCACTGCAGGGCATCGTTACCATTATCAATGGCGTCAATATTGTAACCCTTCATTGTAAGATTGTCCCGCGTGACAAAAGCTAGAGTGAGGTCGTCTTCAACATAAAGTATTCTTGGTTTTCCTTTCATCTGGGTATGGATATTATAAATGTGCAACCTGAACCGGGTTCACTCTTGAGCAGGATTTTCCATCCGTGTGCTTTACAGGTATTCCTTACATAGTATAAACCTAGTCCAAAACCTTTAACATCATGTACATTTCCAGTAGGGATCCGGAAAAACTTCCGAAAAACTTTTTTCTGAAACGCAAATGGAATTCCTGGCCCGTTATCCTTGACCCTTAAAAACACGAATTTATTCACAGAAGCCGTCTCAACAATTATTTCCGGATCATCCCCGCTATATTTTAATGCATTGTCCAATAGGTTGTAAATGATATTTGTCAAATGGACAGGGTCTGCAAAAACCTTTCCAACGTCAGAACCAAGATTTGCCTTCACCGTGAACTCTTTACCGGATTGATTGCGAAAGTTCTCCACAACTGGCATGACCAGGGCATTTAACTCAACCTCCTCATGCTTCAGTTCATAGCCTGTTTTCTCAATTCGCGCAATCTGCAACACTTTGTCAACCAGCATGTTTAATCTGGTATTCTCCTGTTTGATGATATTTCCATAGATCAGTAGCCGATCGGGATCACTCGTTATGGTAGGTTGCGTGATCACATCAGCCGAAATGTTGATGGAAGATATCGGTGTCTTGAACTCATGAGTCATGTTATTAATGAAGTCTTTTTGCAGTTCCGAAAACCGTTTTTGCCTGAATATCACCAGGATGGAGTAACTGAAAAAGAGAATCAATGAAAACATTATCGCCGACAGGATTAGCCATACGGTCATATTGCTAACAACAGTGTTTTGAATGGATGGGAACCGAATGCCAAAATAGTAGAGGTACTCACTGTATTTAGGAAGATTAGATGAAGGGGAGATATTCTTATTCCCACGTTGAGACGGGATATAATTTCCATAAACCATTTTATCGTTGTGGCAATCGTAAATGGCATATTCATAATCAACATCCAATCCAATCCGGGAAAATTCACTCTTCAGGTAATACTCCAGAATATTTGCATCAACCACACTGTTAATATTGACAACGAAGTAGTTGGAAGAGAGTTGATTGACTGGATTTTCATGAGGTGGAACAGTTTCATTATAGAGATACATCTTGTTGGCGACACTGTTCAGTATGATTGAGATTGATTCGTTCACCTGCTTTTCATTCATATTCCACGCCTTGAGAAGCCAATAGATCTGAATGGTAAAGATTGCGATGATGGCAATAGTTCCGAACAGGATGACGAACCTTACCTGATTGTGTTTCATCCAACTGGATTGAGATGTTGTGTTCAAAAATAGCTTAAAATCAGATTATAACAGCAATTTTACCTTTCGTTTACATTCTTTTACTTTTTGTTAACATGTATATCAAAGAGATAATCGGACTTTTGTACAATAATTTTAAAAACTGTCATTATGAAAAAAATAACCCTCTTAACCATCGCTCTTTTATTCAGCACTTCTTTCTCACTTTTGGCTCAGACAGTGACGATCCCCAATCACAACGAATCGAATAAAACAGAGAAGAAAGACGGCCCTGTTGCCTCTTTTGATAAAACGGTCAATGATTTTGGAAGTATTGATCAGGGCATCCCTAAAACAGCCGAGTTCACCTTGACCAATAATGGGAACGAACCGTTGTTAATCAGCTATGCAAAAGCATCCTGTGGCTGCACCAACCTGAAATATTCGAATGAACCGATCCTTCCAAAAAAGTCTACAACGATTTCAGCTACCTATAATGCTGCAGCACCCGGGCCGTTCATTAAAACCATTACCATCCAGACCAATGCGGATGAAAACAAAGTAATCCTTCAGATCAAAGGTACGGTTATTAAGAAAGAGGTGGTGCCAGAGTAGAAGTAATTGCAGTTGGCAGTTGGCAGTAGGCAGTAGGCAAAAAAAAACTCTTACGTCTTACATCTCATGTCTTTCCGGATACGAAGCAGTGTCCTGAACATCGGTTCAGTCAACCCTCTCTCCTTCCGAAGTGCGATGGCTTTCTGAATCATCTCCGGAGGGGGCGAACTTTCTGAAGCCGGGAGGCAGTTGTGATAGGCATCGCGGATTTCAATCAGCATCTTATCCAATTCTGGTTTGGGCGTATACGTTGAAAAATAGTAGGGTGAGGGGTGAAAAAGCGATTCCTCTGCCTTGACAACTCCCTCTTTTAATGCAATTTTTTCAAGCGGGGTATTCGGATAGATTCTAAGCCCTGCGAGCATGAGGACCATATCCTCCTCGCTGATATGGTCCCGAATAAACTCCCGGGTTTGAATTACGGTTTCGGGAGTTTCTCCAGGTCCTCCAAAAAGGAAAAACCACATCGTTGGCAGGTTATAATCTCTTACCAACCTGGCAGTACGTTCAATATCTAGCAGAGTGAACCCTTTCTTCAGGTTTTTTATAACGACAGGAGCAGCGCTATCAGGAGTAATGTCGACCTGTTTAAAACCTGCCTCCATCATCAGATCAAAAAGCTCCTTGCTGGTATGCCTCGGATTTACACCCATTGTCCGAAGTTTTGGTCTTATTTTTCTTCTGATAATAGCCCGGCATATATCTTCTGCATGACCTTTGGGTTCATTAAACGTTGAATCAACAAATTCAAACGTGACCTTCCCAACTCTATCTATGGCCTCTTCAATCTCTCGGGCAACTTCATCAGGATCCCTTAACCGGTATCGTTTCCCTTCCAGTGCAGGATACGTGCAATAAATGCAGCCGACCGCACAACCCCGCTTGGTTTGAATACTGTAAACTCCGCGTTGTTTATAGGAGTTAAAATCAATATGGCGGTCTATTTCAGAGTAGGGAGTTGTGCGGTAAGTAAGGAAACGGTTCGCAGGAGTCTTAACCCGTTGCTTCTCATTCCTTACCAAAAGGTTGGGTAAAGGCGTAACCTCTATTCCTTCATCAAGAGACTGTAACAATTTGAGAAACAACTCTTCCCCTTCTCCAACCACCCCATAATCGGCATTGGTGTAGGCCATGACCTCCTCAGGAAAAACACTGAATCCGCTGCCACCAAGAATAATAGGTACCTGCGAAACCTCCTGGACCGGACGAATAAAATCCCGAAGGATTTGTTCCATATAAAAAATGGTTTTATCTGCCACAACATCATCAATATTCCTGATACTGAATCCAATATAATCAGGTTGAAAGCTCACGACATGTTCAGCAATAGTCCTCCCTTCATCAAAAACACCATCATATACCTTCACTTCATACCATGATTCCAGATAGGAAGCCAACAAACTAAGGCCTATCGGTGGAATCGGATAGGGAAACTTTTCAATGTTCGTATTTACCAGTAATAGTTTTTTCATGGAGTCATGAAGTCATATCACGTCTGTTCCTTTCTTGATCAGCCACAACGCCCCTACCCTCTCGTGAAATTCTTCATATGGCAGGGTTGTTCGTGTAACCGCGTTGAAAAAATTGTACTTGTTATAATCCATATCAATGATCTGATCTCTTATCTGCTTGTGATATATAGTTCCGGGCATCGGGGTAAGAATGGTATACCCTGCATAAACAACCGGATTAGCGGAAGAGTAATCGGCAAGTGCCTTAAAATCATCTACTCCATAATCAAAGGGAATGACATAATTTCCCCTGACCATAATCCCATTGTTGTTAAATACTTCAATCGCTTTTTGATTATCAATAGCGGGTGACTCTTTCTTGTACAGTTTAAGCTCCTCGTCACGGAATGATTCAAACCCACAGATCACAACCTTTAACCCGCCCCTTGCCATTTTTTCAATGATTTCCGGTTGATTTGCGGCGACATCTGCCCTGATATCCATCACAAAGGTCTTCTCAATGCGCTCCTCCATTATCCGGTCGAAAAGATGGCTCATGAACTGCATATCCACAACAGTGTTTGCATCTGCAAATCGTACCACCGGGTATTCGGCTATGGATTTTAGTTCTGCGATAAGACTCTCGACCCTTCGTTGATGGTACCGCCCTTTGAACTGAGTCCAAATTGAACAAAATGTGCATTTGTACGGGCATCCCAGGGAAGTATAAACATAGGTACTGGGGAACGGGCTGTTGCCAACTTTATAGGTGGAAATCCACCTCTCCAGATGCCCCCGGTCAATAGCCAGAAAATCACTACCTGCCGGATCCCTTTGTGGAAGTTCTCCCGGTGTCTTCCGAAGTTCGCCATTGGTTCTGATCAGAATTCCTGGGACAGATGCCAGAGGAAGTCCTCTCTCTCTGGCTTCCACCAATGCCCTGAAAAGGTGTGGGGATTGACCGGGAATTACGACATCAATTGAAGGGTCCCTGAAATCAAAAGGTAACAGAGTTGCATGTAGCCCGCCCGCAATAGTAAGGATGTAAGGGTTAACCTCTTTTGCAACCTGACAGATTGTTATGGAATCGTTGAATTCAGAAGTAATTACAGTCACACCAACCACATCCGGCTGATGTAGTTCGACCAGTTCAGTAACCACCTCCCGTAAAAGTGGAGTTGCCGGATTGAGATCATACTCTCCTTTGGTATCAAACACCACTACATCGTGATCCTTCACCGCCGAAGCAATGGTAAGCAAGCCCAGTGGAGGTCCGATCAACTTCTTATGAATGAATCGTCTCGCAGCCTCAGGGGCATATTTAAGGATATTGTTTTCGGGAGAACGGGGGGGATTTATAAGGAGAACCTTCATCAATTACAAATTAAGACTTACGAATGACAAATTGCTCCGAAAAACAACAATAATGAGCAACAATGTGTGATTCGTTCTTCAGTATATAATGTCAAAAGTACATAATTTTCGACGTTGTCTCTTTGCCCGATTATGCTAATTTTGTTCATTCAACCTTAAATTCACAGATGGCAGCCATTGAGTCCATTCGTCAGAAGATGCAAGAGCTGAAATGCTGCGTTATCATTCCTACATATAATAACGCAGGAACGTTGGAGAAAGTAATCCGTGGCGTTCAGAAGGTTACAAACGACATTATTGTTGTAAATGACGGTTCCACAGATGAAACGGCTGAAGTTCTCAAAAAAGTTGGCAGTTGGCAGTTGGCAGTTGGTAAAAACACAGGTAAAGGTTTCGCTCTCCGCCAGGGATTCGACTTAGCTTCCGAACTGGGATACCACTATGCCATCACCATCGACAGCGACGGTCAGCACTTCCCGGAGGATATTCCGAAGTTCATTGAAACCATTGAGAAACATCCCGATTCGGTGATTATTGGAGCCCGTGATATGCGGCAGGAGGATGTTCCGGGAACAAGCAGCTTTGGTCATAAGTTCTCTATTTTCTGGTTTAAAGTCGAGACCGGATTGAAAATTCCGGATGTACAATCGGGATTCCGGCTCTATCCTCTCGATAAACTGAAAATGATCCATCGCTTTTACTCGCAGAAGTATGAGTTTGAAGTAGAAGTGCTGGTAAGACTTGCTTGGCGTGGCGTTCCGGTCCGCTCTGTACCGGTTCGGATCTGGTACGCTCCAAAAGGAGAACGGGTTTCACATTTTCGGAAAGGACGCGATTTTGCACGGACGACCCTGCTCAACACTATCCTGGTTTTTGCCGCACTACTATGGATCAGGCCATTTCATTTTGCAAAGAGTCTGAGAAAAAAAAGTTTTAAAGAGATCATCCGCGAATACTTTATTAACAGTAAAGACAGCAATGCAAAATTGGCATGGTCCATTGTATTGGGCATCTTTATTGGTGTATCACCCTTTTGGGGGTACCAGATGGTGGTTGCAGTATCGTTGGCTCATCTTCTCAAGCTCAATAAATTTGTAGCATTGGTGTCTTCGAATATCAGCCTTCCTCCTTTCATTCCAATTATCATATTTATCAGCTACCTGATGGGTGGAGTTGTTCTTGGAGCTGAAATATCTCACCTTGAATACTCTTCAGGAATTGATTTTCAATGGATTAAGCAAAATATCCTCCAGTATATTCTCGGAAGTTTTGTTTTTGGCATCATCCTGGCGCCTATTGTCGGGCTAACTACATACGTGCTTCTGATACTTTTCAGAGAAAAAGTTCAGGCAAAAGAGATGAACACGAACCACTAGATTCTGACTGAATGTCTGCTTTCTTTATCAATATATACCGATTTTTTCGTCAATATCAATGGGCTTTCTGGGTGTTCCTAGCCCTGGTCATCATCTTCATATCCATTTTCGCCTCCCGGATACGGCTGGAAGAGGATATCTCCAGGATAACTACCAAAGGGGATAGCCTGAGTATGGATGAATATGTAATACGGAATTTTAAATTCGCCGAAAAACTGATCATTCATATTCGTCAATCCGATAGCCATGCTCCTCCTGCCCCTGCTCTGCTTATTTCTCTGGCGAATGAACTTTGTGACAGCATTACCGCCAGGCTCGACTCCACCTATATCCAGTCCGTTTTTCTGAAGACAGATGAGAACTTGTTACCCTTGGCGTTGAACCTGATCGACAATCACATTCCGCTTTTTCTGGATGAAACTGATTACAGCAGACTCGATAGCATTCATGAAAAGGAACTACTTGAATCCATCATCCGTAATAATTATAAGATTCTGATTTCGCCCGCCAGCATGGTGATGAAACGGCGGCTGCTTGAAGACCCATTGGGTATATCGAATTTGGCATTGAAAAAGTTACAGAGTCTGAAGGTTGATGATAACTATGTTCTTCACGACGGGTATATTTTTTCTCACGATGAAAGGCATTTATTATTCTTTATCACGCCTGCCAATGCCCCAAGCGAGACAAGGAAGAATACGATACTTATAAGCACAATAGACCAGTTGATCGATCAGGTTTTATCAAACAAAACGCATTCAAAACCGTCGATTGAAACCTCTGTTGATATCGATTACTTCGGTTCCATCGCCATTGCGGTTGGGAATGCAAACCAATTGAAGAGAGACATCATCCTGAGCCTTTCACTAGCCCTGATTGGAATTTTCATTCTCATCGGATGGTACTTCCGAAGTGTGGCTGTACCCCTGCTTGGATTTCTCCCCGCATTCTTTGGAGGCGGACTTGCACTCAGCATCCTCTATCTTGTAAAAGGCAACGTTTCTGCGATCGCATTGGGCATTGGTTCTGTAATCCTTGGACTGATCATTGATTACGCCCTTTACATGATCAACCAATACCGCAGAAAACAAAACGTGGAAGAGGTTATCGGAGATATGGCACAAACGATCCTTGTTTGTAGTCTCACCTCTATCGGCGCTTTCCTCTGCCTTATTTTTTTGAACTCAGCCGTATTGCATGACCTGGGCTGGTTTGCTGCCATCAGTGTGTTTGGTGCCGCAATCTTTGCCCTCGTCATTCTTCCTCAGTTCCTTGGTTCATACCTCTTACCTAAAGAGATTGCCAAAAACAAGATGAATCTCGTCGATTGGATCGGAAGTATAAACTTTGGGAAACAGGGATGGCTGATTATCGGGTTGGCGGTCCTTGGGACAATAAGTCTCTTCTTCCTGAAGAATGTTGCCTTTGAGACCGACATGAACAGTTTGAACTTCATGTCGGACAGGCTAATTCAGGCAGAATCAGCGCTGGACGAAGTATCGGCATCTTCAGTCAAAAATGTCTACATCATATCTACTGGACATACCCTCGACGAGGCATTGCAATCCAATGAACTGGCTGTCAGTAAACTGAAAGAAATTCAAGCACTCGGTTCTATCCATGGATGGTCGGGAATCAGCACCTTCCTGCTCTCTGATTCCATTCAACAAGAGCGAATTGAAACATGGAATCGATTCTGGACCGAAAACCGGAAAAAGGAGGTAGCCTTCATGGTTCACCAGGAGGGTAAACAGCAGGGATTCTCCCCGGAAGCCTTTGACGGCCTTGACCGGATGCTCTCCAGATCCTTCACTGTACTGACAACGCAGGAGAATCAACAAATGAAAGAATCACTCTTTGGAGAGTGGATCAATGAAACTCCTGATCTGACAATGATTACTGCAATTGCAAACGTGACGGAAGCCGAGAAACCTGCTGTTTATGAAATTTTTAAAAACGACACAAGGTTTGTTTTGTTTGATCGGCTAAACCTCACCAGCAGGTTTGTTGAAAATGTACGGGTCGATTTCAAACGATTAGTCACCCTCTCGATGATTTTCGTTTCCATCTTGATTCTCCTCTCCTTTGGCCGTATCGAACTGGGTTTTACTACTGCACTGCCAATGTTCTTTGCCTGGCTTCTAACATTGGGATTTATGGGACTTTTTGGCATTAAATTCAACATTTTCAATATCATTATCTCCTCCTTTGTCTTTGGTCTGGGTGTTGATTACAGCATCTTAATGATGCGCGGGTTGCTTAGTGAGTATAAAACCGGAGTGAGTGATATGCAAACCTATCAGGTCTCTATTTTCCTCTCTTCTACTACAACAATAATTGGTGTGGCCGCCCTTTTTACAGCACGCCATCCTGCTCTCAACTCCATCGCTCTTATATCGATCCTTGGTGTTGTTTCGGTCGTACTTGTCTCTATTACCTATCAATCGATGCTCGCCAACTGGTTTCTCTTCAAGCCAAAACTCAGAAATAATTCCCCTGTGACACTTTTCCTGCTCTACTTAGCCATTGTAGTCGCCTGGATCCCCATCTCTGCCATTGCACTAGTTCTTGTTATCTATGGAATAGTGATTAGTCCTCTTCTTCCTGTTTCAAAGAAAAAGAAGCAAGAAATATTTCACAGGATATTTAGTCGTCTCAGTAAGATTTACATAGCAATGAACTTTCCAGGCTTCCACAAGGTGGAGAATTCTTCTGGTGAAACCTTTAAGAAACCTGCAATCATCATCAGTAACCATCAATCCCTGATTGAAACCCCTGCCCTATTACGGTTAAGTTCGAACATCTTGATCTTAACCAATGAATGGGTATACAAACACTTCGTTTTTGGACCTGTTGCCAAGTTGGCCGGATTTCCTCCCATGGATGGAGGTATCGATAACTCCCTGGATATCATCAAGCAGAGATTTGATGAAGGGTTCTCTATCCTGATCTTCCCGGAAGGACATCGATCCAAAGACGGACACATCCAGCGTTTTCACCGTGGAGCTTTCTATATTGCTGAGAAACTGCAGGTTGATATCCTCCCAATCCTGATCTATGGTAGTGGTGATTTCCTTCGAAAAGGCAATTTCTGGGGAAAGCCGAGCAGGTTATTCATGAAGGTTCTTCCTCGTATCACACCTGGTGATGATCTGTTTGGTGAGACTTATTCACAACGAACAAAACAGGTAAGGGCTTATTATAGAGAAGAGTATAGAAAACTCAAAGAGATCCATTGCACGCCTGATTACAACAGTCTTTCATTACGTCTCAACTACATTTTCAAAGGGCCGGTGTTAGAGTGGTACATCAAGATCAAAATGAGGTTAGAGAAGAACTTCCTTCTCTACGATCAACTAATGCCTAAAAATGGCGAAATACTGGACCTGGGATGTGGCTATGGCTACATCACCTACATGCTGATGTTAACTTCAGATGAGCGAAAACTTACCGGGGTGGATTATGATGAAGAGAAAATCGTTGTTGCACAGAATGGCTATCTTAAGAACAATCGTATTGAGTTTGTTCATGATGATGTATCGGAATATCTAATCACCTTTCATAACGGGATCTTACTAGGGGATGTATTACACTACCTAGATCCCTACAGCCAACAACTACTGCTTCAACGTTGTATGGATAATTTAAAACCAGGAGGCATTCTCTTGATTCGTGATGGTAATGCCGATCTTGATGGGCGTCATCAACGCACTCGGCTTACAGAATTTTTCTCAACACGGGTAATGAACTTTAACCGGACAATGGATGAGAGTAAACAACTCTGGTTTGTTTCGGCAGAGGAGATATGCAAACAAGCTGAAGGGAATGGATATCATGTTGAGTTGATCGATCAGGAGAAAAACACATCCAATATATTTATCGTAATTAAAAAATAGATTACTAACTAATCCCAATCTTATGGAAAAATTAACATTTGGACTGGATATCGCTACAGCGTTATCTGTAATTGCTGCTGCAATATTATTTATCTGGAACTCCGCAAACGCAAAGAAAGGCGAAAGGATACAGCGTGAAAAGGAGATAATACAGGAGCGGAAGGATCGTCGGAAAACAATTATTCAAAAATATGTATTCCAAATTGTTGATAACCTGATGGAAGACCGGGCCAAGCTATCTATTGAAATTACCAATATTGAGGATATCCTTCGTGAAGGTCAAACAACACAGAACCTAAACCCTTACCGAGACCTGGTTTTACATATGTCCTTTGTTTTTAAGACCAGACTGGTGCCACTGGGAAAAACTTACGGGGATGGTAGGTTCGTGAAACTAGCTGATGAATATGAAAAAGATCTGAATGCTTTTATTCTGAGGCTTCAATATTTAACAAGCGGGGAGAGTGACGAAAGGTGGGATTTCCATGATGTCATGTTTACCCCTCTAACAATTACAGACAGCTATATCACACGACTGATTTTTGAAGGTGAAGATTATATTGACAGTCTTTAATTATGATCTGGGTGCTTTAAGTTCTCAAACTTCCACTCAACCAGCTGTTTAAAACGATTTTCTACGTTGGCTGTAACGCGATTGTGAACAAACTCCCACGCTTTTCGTAAAGGTTTGATCCTCGACCAAAACTGTTTGCCATAGAAGTTGAAACTGGTCAGAAAAAAAAGCTGGGACATCTCCTTCTCCCCGCGTTCTGCAATAGATGAACGTATATAGAGCGAAAATATTCCAATCGGATAGCCCCCGCTGCATTCGTATAAAAAATAGCGGGCATTATCAGTATCATTAGGAGCAGGAATCTGATGGATCCGAATCGCTTTCATCACAAAAAGCTTGTAAATTCGGCCAGGGAGTGTAATCACGATATCCTCAATCCTCTCTTCCTGAAGATTCACCCGGGCAATATGGTTTGGCCAACAGATCGAGTCCCCATTCCACTTCATCAGTTCATGAAATAGAAAGCTGGCTGGCGCTTCTATACCTATTCGGTGAATGTTCATCAGCTTGAACTGATGGACATCGATGCCAATCCGTTGAAGGATGCTTTTGCAATAAGCCTCCTTCACTTCGTCGGAAGAAAATCTGACCAATGTATCCAGTTCAGGCTTGTTCAGAAAATAGTGCCTGATGTCGGAAAAAATGCCGGTGGTCCTGATTAACGGAAGTTGAAGCATGTCCAGTGGAATCTCAATGTATCACAAAGATACTTTATTAACGAACAAACACCCTATATTTGCAGTACTTAAGATCAATTCTCCAATGAAATACTTTTTAACTATATTCATCTTTTTAATCCTATGTATTACGCTACCTCTATCTGCAGCAACTCTGGGAATTGATTCTACCGAAACAACGGTGACGCTGCAGTTAAAATGGAAGCATCAGTTTCAGTTTGCCGGTTATTATGCAGCAATTGAACAGGGATTTTACAAAGAAAAAGGGTTGCATGTTGAACTGCTAGAAGCCAAAGAGGGTGAAGAACCGGGAGAGTCTGTCCTAAATGGGAAAGCTGACTTCGGAGTTGCTACTTCAGACATCGTGCTGATGCGTGCTGCCGGAAAACCTGTGGTAGTCATGGCCTCTATTTTCCAGCACTCCCCTCTTGTGTTAGTAGCATCAAAAAGCTCCGGGATAGAACATGTTCAGAACCTTGTTGGTAAAAAACTCATGATTGAAGCCCATGCAGCCGATCTTATTGCTTTCATGCATGATGAAGGAGTCTCTTTAAATGAGTGCACTCTGTATACACATACGTTTGATGTGCATAAACTCCTGGATCATTCTGTTGATGCCATTACGGCATACATGACTGACGAACCCTTTCTGCTTCAGCAGGATTCATTTGATTATTCGATTATCTCTCCTCTTGCCGGTGGCATAGATTTCTACGGGGATGTTCTTTTCACCTCCGAAGATTTTATCAGGCGACATCCTGATGTTGTGGAAAAATTTCTTAAAGCCACCATCGATGGATGGAACTATGCTATGCATCATCAGGAGGAAATGATTGAAGTCATTCTTACAAAATATTCGAAGCGGCATTCAAAAGAACACCTTGAGTATGAAGCGGATAAAATGAACCTATACATCATGCCGGATGTCGTTGAGATCGGATACATGAATCGTGGCAGGTGGGAGAATATCATTAACACCTATTATCGGGTCGGAATGCTGGAGGAACCGATCTCTACCAAAGGGTTGATCTATGATGACTACCGGCCAAAAGAACCTCATATCCCCTGGGCGTTGATTGGAATATTTGCAGGGATAGTTGCAGTGATCAGTTCTGTTACCTTCTTTTTCTACCGCCTTTCCAAGAAGCTGAAACATGAAATCAAGAGAAGGGGGGTTGTTCAGGATGAACTTACACGAAGCGAAAAGCAACTTAAGATCCTGAATGAGACAAAAGATAAGTTTTTCTCCATCATTGCTCACGACCTGATCAGTCCGTTTAACTCAATCGAAGGATTCTCCTCCCTGTTGGCTGAAGAAGGAAGTACCTTGCCACCTGAAGAGGTTTCGATGATGGCGGGTAGAGTCCTCAGCCAGGCAAGAACCACCAGGTTTTTGCTCGAAAACCTTCTCGCCTGGTCAACATCTGAGTCAGGCAGGATGCCTTTTAAACCTGAAAAGATCAGTCTGAATGAGCTCTTGCAAACAACCCTCCTACCTTATCAGACGATGGCATCACAGAAAAAGGTAAGCATCCAATCCATAATAGAGAGTTTGCCTGAGATTGTCGCTGACCGACAGATGCTCACAAGCATCATCGGGAACCTCGTTGTAAATGCGATAAAGTTCTGTCATACAGGTGGATTGATCACAATCACCGCAACTACCAAAGATAAATGGTATGAAATTGTTGTGACGGACGACGGCATAGGGATGACAGAAGCCGAGATGGCCAGACTTTTTCAGTTGAAAACCTCTGGGTTATCATCCGGCACGGCGAATGAAAAAGGGACCGGATTGGGATTGGTCCTTTGCAAAGAATTCGCTGAACATCATGGTGGTTCTATCAACGTAGAAAGCAAACCCGGTGAAGGAAGCAGATTTATTGTATCCCTTCCATCTACTCTTCAGGGAACGTAATTTGAAGTGACTGTGATGCACAAAAGAGTTATTATCATCGGTTCAGGTCTTGGCGGGCTCCTCACCGGATTTCTCCTCAGCAAAGAGGGTATGAACGTTACTGTTCTGGAAAAGCACCGCAAATTTGGCGGATGCCTTCAATCGTTTAAGCGAGACAGATACTCCTTTGATACCGGCATCCACTATATCGGTAGTATGGCTCCCGGTCAAGCCCTTTACAACTACTGGAAGTATTTTGGTCTGACAGATAAGTTGGATTTGCTGAAGATGGATCTGAATGGCTTCGACCGGATCTCTTTTGGCCATGATACCGGCGTTGGATCTATTTCAGATTTTCCTCTTGCTCAGGACTTTGATAATTTCCAGGATCAACTTCTCCCCTATTTCCCTGATTCCGCAACCTCCTTAAACGCCTATCTTCTCAAACTCAAGGAGATCGCCACGTCCCATCCGCTTTACAATCTTGAACTGCCGGCTGGAAAAACCGTCGATCCTTCTCATTCCATAGCTGCCAATTCATATCTCCAAAATCTCTTATCAGGCAACAGCATCCAGTTGGTCGATATTTTGACCGGCAACAATTTTCTCTATGCCGGAAATCCTACCACGACTCCTCTATCCCAGTTTGGCCTTATCAACCACTCATTTATCTCTTCTGCATGGAGGTTGGCTGGTGAAAGTCAGCAGATTGCCGATATCCTGGTGGAGGAGATCAGAAAACATGGCGGAGATGTTTTAGCAAAGAAAAAGGTGACGAAGATTAGCCGCAAGGGTGAATTGTTCGATATTTCAACAAAAGACGGAGATCATTTTGAAGCCAGTCGGGTTATCTCCGATATACACCCGGCAGCGACTCTGCAGCTGATGAACGATATCCCGGTTCAAAAAGCATTCAGGGAAAGAATTACAAACCTATCCAATACGATCTCGGTCTTTTCAGTTTACCTGGGACTGAAGCCTGATGCCTTTCCGTATCTCAACTACAATGTCTACCACCATAATTCGTTGGATGTATGGACGGATCGCGGATCCCAGATCCCGGATCCCGGATTCCCTTCTCAGTTCCTTTTCATGACTCCGCCCATAAAAGAACAAGGTGAATTTGCCAATACGGCAATTATCATGGCCCCGATGAAATTTGAAGAGGTGATGGAATGGGAGGAAAGCGAATCCGGCGCGAGAGATAAGAGTTATTTTGTTTTTAAAGCAAAGAAGGCCAAATTATTACTCGATGCAGTTTACAACAGGTTCCCTAACCTGAAAGAAGCTGTTGTGACCATTGAGATATCCACTCCCCTCACCTGGAGAGATTATACCGGGACGTTACGTGGTTCGATGTATGGAGCAGTCAAAGATGCACGAAATCCGTTGAGAAGTACGATCCATCCAAAAACCAAAATTTCGGGACTTTTCTTTACCGGTCAGAACGTCAACCTCCATGGTGCCCTGGGAGTTACAATTGGTGCTGTGATGACATCTGGGGAAATTCTTGGACTTCCTTACGTTTTGAAAACAATAAAAGAGGGAATCTAGATGCCAAACCACCGCCCTTTCTACCGTAAAAAGCGATTCTTAATTCCCTTCGTGATGATCACAATCATCGGAATCCTGGTAGTTTGGTACGCAGTGGCTACATCCGTGTCTCCTCCGGAGATTGCTGACCGCTCGGCCCTTTCCTGGTCTGTAACCCAACCCGACTCCGGACTCTATCACTGCGAAGGAAACTGGCTGAAGCAGAGCGAATCAGGCCTCTGGGAGCTTTGGCTTCAGGGTACTCCGTTTGAACGTGGTGTCGCAAATGGAATACTCACCAAAAGCATGATCTACAAACAGGAAAATGCTTTTATTTCACAGATCAGGAATATGATCCCATCACAGTTCTACCTCCGGTTCCTGAAGTACTTCATCTATTGGTTCAACAGGGATCTTGATGAATACCTGATGCCGGAGTTCAAGAAAGAGATTTATGGGATTTCGTTTTCGGCTGATTCACAGTTCGATTTTATCGGCTCTCCTTACCAGCGAATGCTAAACTACCATTCGGCCCACGACATTGGTCATGCCTTGCAGGATCTGATGCTTGTAGGGTGTACCTCTTTTGGTGTGTGGGATGAGTATAGCAGGGATTCATCGCTGATCATCGGGAGAAATTTTGATTTTTATGTTGGGGATGTCTTTGCCGAGAACAAAATAGTATGCTTTGAAAAACCCGATAATGGGTTCGGGTTCATGATGATAACCTGGGGTGGAATGATCGGAACCGTATCGGGGATGAATGAACGAGGCATTACTGTGACCATCAATGCAGCCAAATCTGAGATTCCCTTGTCGGCCAGAACACCAATCTCCATCCTGGCCCGTGAGATTCTGCAATATGCCTCCTCAATTGAGGATGCCTGGCAAATTGCCAAAGGGCGGGAAACATTTGTCTCTGAATCGATCCTGATCGGTTCGGGAGATGAGAACCGAGCAGCGATTATAGAGAAAGCCCCGTTTGGGCTGGCACTGGTCGAGTCTACTAAAAACTATATCATCTGCGCAAACCACTTTCAGGACGAAAGCTTTGCTGAGGATCCGCTTAATAAAGAGAATATTCGTGACAATGCCTCTCTCTATCGATCCCGTCGTGTAATGCAGGATATAACCGAACTTATGCCTATCAATCCTCAGTCAGCTGCGAAACTTCTCAGAGACCAGAAGGGCATGAATGGGAACGACATCGGCATGGGAAACGAAAAATCAATCAATCAACTCATTGCTCATCACTCAGTCATATTTAAACCAGGTGAACGGCTGGTTTGGGTCTCCACTTCTCCCTGGCAATTAGGACCCTTTGTCTGCTACGACCTTACTAAAATTTTTCATACATTTGCAACGCTGCAACAGCGGGTTGAGATCACGGACCCTGAACAGGTTATCCCTGCAGATCCATTTCTCGAATCAAATGATTATCAACAATTTAAGCAATTTCGTCAACTGCGAACGTACCTGCTGAACTTGCTGAAAGACGATAATATTATCCCGCTGGAATCGTCGTTCTTTGAGGAGTTCCACTCCACCAATCCAATGTTTTATGAGGTTTATTCCCTAACAGGGGATTACCTTCAACGGACTGGAAAACCGAGGGAGGCTATTGAGATGTACAAAAAAGCCTTATCGCTTGAGATACCTCGATGGGGAGAAAAAGAGAAGATCATTCGCAGTATGACAAGATGTAAAAGTCAATAAACCAACGATTCAACATGAAATTTAAGCTAATATACCCCCGATGGGAAAAACTGGAAGGACAAACCATCTTCTATCTGCCACCGCATGGTCCGGTGGTAATGGCTGCTGACATTCCTGATTATGTAGAGATTGAATTTACAGATGAAAATGTTGAAGATCTGATTATTGATGATACTCCCGACTTTGTTGGAATATCGATGATGTTGACAACACAGGTACAACGTGGATGGGCAATTGCAGATCAATACCGAAAATTAGGTAAAAAAGTCATCTTTGGAGGGATCTCTACAATGCTTCATGCCGAGGAGACGATGGGACATGCCGACTCCGTATTTCTTGGCGAGGTAGAAGGCCGACTGGCAGATGTTTTTGAGGATTTCAGAAAGAATGAGCTCAAAAAAATCTACAACTTCATGGCAAAACCGCCTGAAATGAATCTCATTGGTCCGGCGAACCGTAACATCCTGAAGAAAGATCTTTACTATCACAAAGGATTCAGGATGGTAGATCTTTTTCATGCTTCACGCGGCTGTATCTATGACTGTTATCCATGCGCCGTTCGATACCTTGGAGGTCGGGGTTTCAGGCCGCGTCCAATTGACCGGGTTGTAGAGGAGCTATCACAGATGGACAACAACCGACTCTTCATCGTTGACAACTCGCTAGCACTGGATACCAATTGGGAGAAAGAGCTATTCAAAGCTATGATCCCGCTGAAAAAGAAATGGGTTAGCCATACCATTGAAGACAAGAATGAGGTCCTTGATCTCGCTGCACAAGCGGGAGCCTGGTATGTCTATCAGGCAGTTTTCGATACATCGGATTACATCCGGAACCGAATTAAACAATATCACGATTACGGTATTGCAGTGGAAGGAACAATCCTTTTAGGTCTTGATAATCAAACAGAAGATGACATTAAACGACTTATCGATTTTCTACTGGAGATTGACCTTGACCTAGCCGAGTTTACTGTCCTTGCCCCATTCCCACATACCAAAGCCTATGCCGACCTGGTAAAGCAAAACCGGATCTTCGACAACAACTGGGATCACTACAATGCAGGGAAGGTTGTCTATCACCCGAAACACATGTCAGCTGAGCGGTTGCAGGAGTTATATCATTATGCCTGGGATACATTCTATAAGGATGAACCCCAAACAATGAAGATGTTTAACCTGATTTCCCGTGTAATCAGTCGGGAGATGGAAGATGGTACGTATGCTCCAAGACGGAGGGATCTTATCGATGTGAGTTTTGGGAAAGAGGTTAGCAAAATTGCATGATATGGAGATTAACATCGCTTTTGATGCATACATGGACAGCCACTTTGATTTCCTGGGTCAATGGGAGACTCCGTCGCGTTGTGGGCTAAAAATGGTTCGCAGGAAAGATGGAAAAACCCTTGTGGTGGCTACTGAAATTTACAGGCAAAACCCAGGAACACCTGTTACGGAATGGGTTGCACCACTGGCAACTCAAATCATGAAATACGTTGATGAACTGCCCGAAAACTACATTTTTATTGAACATACACCAGATCTTCGGAGTAAACTAACTTTCTACGAAGAGACATTCGATCGGGTTGATTTCGAATGGGACGGAGGTAAGTTTATCAATCCACGCTGGACAAGGCTTTCTAAGGAAGAGGTCATAGGGATGATGGAGGAGTAACAGCACAGGGCACATTATACAAATGCATTACTAGTGTGATACAAAAACCAAATCGACGTCTTCACAAGAATAAGTCCCGTCTCTTTATCGATCCAATATTTTTGCTTTTCGCTACTTGCTTTTCGCTTCTCGTTACTCTTTCTTATTCCCAACCAATCCTTCGTCAATCTATCAAAGGGGTTGTTCTGGATCAGCAAACCCTCTCCCCTCTTCCCGGAGCCACTGTAATCCTTTTGGGAAGTGATCCAGTTGTTGGAGCCGTGGCTGACACCTCCGGAAATTTCAAATTGAAGGATATACCCATTGGAACACACAGGATCAGGGTAACCTATATGGGGTATTCGACTTATGAATCTCCTGACATCATAGTAAGTTCTGGTAAAGAGAGTACCATCACAGTTTACCTCAGGGAGAGTGTTCTCACAGCCAAAGAGGTGGAGATCAGGGGCAACTATCAGAAATATCAGCCCATCAACCGGATGGCGACAGTAAGTGTCAGAAGTTTCAGTGTGGATGAAACCTTCAGGTTCGCAGGAAGCTACAACGATCCTGCACGGATGGCACAAAACTTTGCCGGGGTCACTTCCGGCATGGACAACAGAAACGATATCATCATCCGTGGTAACAGCCCGATAGGACTTCAATGGAGGTTGGATGATATGGAGATCCCCAACCCCAACCATTTTGCCGCAGTGGGAACTACCGGAGGGCCCGTTACCGTACTTAATAACAATCTGTTAACTAATTCGGATTTCTTCACTGGCGCCTTTCCGGCACAATACGGAAATACAATTGCAGGTATATTTGACCTTCGCCTGCGTAATGGAAATAGCGAAAAACGCGAATACTGGTTTGAAGTAGGATGGAATGGGCTGGAGTTTGGAACCGAAGGTCCCTTTTCAAAAGGTTCATCCTCCACTTACCTCGTGGCATATCGATACTCAATGCTTGAACTGCTAAGTTATTTGGGAATTCAGTTGAACCTAGTTCCACGTTATCAGGATCTGAACCTCAAACTCACTTTCCCAACTAAAAAAGCAGGAACTTTTAGCATCACAGGGATGGGAGGTATCAGCAATATTGATATATTCGACAGTGAACTACCTCAGGACAAATGGATGTTTCCTGATTACGGAGAGGACCTGTCAAACGGATCAAACCTGGGAGTGCTGGGATTGACGCACCAGATCCTTCTGACCCCAAAAACGCGCCTAAAGAATATGATCTATGCCGTTGGTTCACTTGTACATACAAAAATAGACACCTTCTCCAATGTAGTGACCACACCTGCCCCCTGGGCTGGAGAGAGGTCAGAGGAGATCAAGGTTTCCTGGTCTTCCCAACTATTTCATAAATTCTCCGCCAGAAACAGCCTGGATGCCGGAATCTTTTTCGATTATTTCTGGATGTCATATGCCGATAGCATGATGTGGAAGAGTTCGTTTTTGGTGAACACCGATACAAGAGAGCAAATGGCTTTTATTCGGGCTTTTACCCAATGGAAACACGCCTTTTCTGATCGGTTCACCATGACATCAGGTGTTTTTGGCTCATTACTAACCTTGAATAACAGTTGGGCTCTTGAACCTCGAATCGGATTCGACTGGATCATTAATGACCGTCACAGCCTGAATTTCGGCTCCGGACTCTACAGCCAGATGCAGCCAAGGGTAATTTACTTTGTACTTGCACATCAAACCGACGGAACCGCTTCTCAACCGAATTTATCGATGGACTTTACGCGCAGTTGGCAGGTGGCATTAGGCTATAACTATTTACTCACAGAGAATCTCAGGTTTAAAGTCGAAACTTATTATCAGTACCTTTACGATATTCCAGTAAAGCGCTCTATTCCAGAGTATTCGCTTCTTAACCAGGGGCATGAATTTTTTATCGGAAGACAATACGCTGACAGCCTGATCAACCTGGGTAGCGGTGAAAATTACGGGGTTGAATTTACGTTCGAACGCTTCTTTAAAAAGAACTACTACTACCTTTTGACCGCCTCCCTTTTCAACTCGACCTATGAGGGGTATGATAACGTGACGCGCAACAGCGCATTTAATGTCAATTATGTGCTAAATGCAGTCGGAGGATATGAACTTATTGTCGGGAAGCGAAAATGGGGCGTCCTCTCATTCGGACTTCGTGCTACCTGGTCGGGTGGAAGTCCGTATATTCCCTATGATGTCAGCGCAACCGTAGCAACGGGTGAACCTATTCCCGACTGGAGTCACTCTTATGAGCCACGATACCCCGATTATAAACGAGTTTCATTCCGATTCGGTATCAAACGAAACATGCCGAAGTACCACCTTGAATTTCTTCTGGATCTTCAATACCGGACAAATTATACAAACATCGCATTGCAACGAATTGATCCCAGTACCGGTGAGATCAGGTATTATTTTGAAATGGCATTTTTCCCAATGGGGACCTGGAGAATCCAGTTCTAGAACCTGAAGTTGAGCTGTCCGTAGAGCCGGTTGAACTGATTGACCTTTTCAAAAGTTCCCTCGTAGTAAAGAGTAAATGCGAGTTTCCTGATGATTCTCCAGGTCATGCTTACTTCAGCGATGTTTTGAGCCAGAGTTTCTCCGGAGTTCAGGGCAACGTGTCCCTCATTAAAGAATCTCTCCTCCAAAGGAAGCGAGTAATAGGATAATCCTATATAGATCAAGGTTACAAGAGTTGCTAGAACACCGGCAACAAGCATGTAAATGTATATTCTATGAGCCGAAAGCATAGATTAATATGAAAATTAGGAGATAAAATGCTAATTTTGCAATCAGAAAACCAACAAACAAATATATGAAATTAGATATAAAGAAATACGCTTTTTTTCTTACTGTTATTGTATTGATAAATTCATGTAATTCAAACTCTGGCAAAAAAGTTAAAAATCTCTCCCAAAATGCCCACCAGGTAGTGGCAGAAGAGATCATCCAGACCAGTAAATATACCTATGTCCTGGTTTCAGAGGATGAGAGAGGCTATTGGATCGCTATCTCCAAAGCTGATGTAAATGAAGAGGGAACATACTTCTGGTCGGTTGGCTCCGAAATGAACAACTTCACCAGCAATGAGCTGGGCCGGACATTTCCCAGCATCTTTTTTGTGCAGGATTTTACTGACCAGCCAATCCTGGAGGGCAGCGAGTCCTCCACTCCTACCATGGGAACGAAACCCCAACTTCGCGAAGAGGAAGGCATAGATATTCCTAAAGCTGAGGGAGGCATTACAGTTGCAGAGTTGTTTGCAGATCCATCCTCATTTCAGGGAAAAACTGTTAAGATTAACGGTAAGGTGATTAAATTTCTCCCTGAGATCATGGATCGAAACTGGGTACACTTGCAGGATGGCACGAAAGATGGTGAGAATTTTGATCTTACAATTACTACGAAAGCCATTGTGCCTGTTGGTGAGGTAGTTACATTTGAAGGCGTTGTTGCTGTCGATAAAGATTTCGGAGCAGGGTATTTTTATCATCTGATCCTTGAAGATGCTGTGGTAAAGTAGTCTTCAGTAGGCAGTTGGCAGTCTCCAGTTCGCAGTTGTGTCATTGCGAACGTAGTGAAGCAATCCAATCCACTATTTTTCTCTTGATTTTTCAATTCTCCTAACATATCTTTGTCATCAAAATGACTAATAGTCATTTTTTTGACTAACGTTAATTATATAACGATGGGTATTATAGAAAGAAAAGAACGAGAGAGGGGGCAACGCTACCAGGCTATCATCGATGCCGCCGAAACGGTTTTCTTCAAGAAGGGGTACGAAACTGCAACAATGGAAGATGTAGCCCTGGAGGCCGAATTGAGTAAAGGAACCCTTTATCTCTATTTTACCAGCAAAGATGAACTGCATTTTGCCATCATGGAACGGGGCATGAAGATTCTTATGGAGCTTATGGAGAGAAGGTTAACCATTAAAAGGAGTGGTCTCGAAACACTAAGGGAGCTAGGTCTGGCACTGGTAGATTTTTCGAATCTTCACCCCGATTATTTCAATGCCCTGATCTTCTTCCAGGGTCGTGATGTTGAGCAGCAAAAACTTCAGGAGGCAAAAGTAAAAGACTTCATGGCCAACCGAAATTCACTGACACTGTTAAATGAAACAGTGAAACGAGGTATCGCAGACGGATCTGTCAGATCCGACGTTCCTATCGTAGAATTAAGCACAACACTATGGGCTCAAATGATGGGGATACTGGTCATGTACTCGGCAAAGCAGATGGTTTTTAATTTGCACAATGTCAGTCGCGAACAACTGGTAAACAACCACCTTATTCTTATCAGTAATGCCTTGAAACCCATTCATATGGAGGGAGTTAAACATGAATAAGTCATTCCACATTCTGACCATCCTGATCGGTTCCATGCTTTGTCCTGCGAATCTTCACTCCCAGGAGAATGTACTTGAGAATTATATCCGGGAGGGATTTCAAAACAACCAGGCATTAAAACAAACACAGTTGAATTACAACAAGAGTCTTGCTGCACTGAACCAGTCAAAGGCTCTGTTCTACCCCAATATTGGGTTTAATGCCAGGTACAGCATAGCGGATGGCGGAAGGACCATCGATTTTCCCATAGGAGATCTCCTGAATCCGGTTTACTCGACACTAAATCAACTGACTCAGTCACAACAATTTCCGCAGGTTGAGAACGAACAGATCTATTTCCTGCGACCTTCCGAACAGGAGACTATGCTATCTCTCTATCAACCTCTTTTCAACAGTGATATCTACTTCCAGTACAAAATTCATAAAGACCTCTCTGATGCCGCATTTATTGGAATTGATTTGTATAAACGGGAACTTGTAAAGGAGGTCAAAACCGCCTATTTCAACTTTCTAAAAACTGTAAAGGCGCTGGAACTCTTTGAACAAACCCTTGAGGTTGTAAAAGAGAATCTCCGTGTAAGTGAAAGTCTGGTCATCAATGATAAGGTCACTGCGGATGCAGTTTACCGTTCCCGAGCCGAGCTTAGCAAGGTTGAACGACAGATGGCTGAAGCGGAGAAATTTCACGAATCTGCCAAAGCATATTTCAACTTTCTATTAAACAAACCACTTGAATCATCAATTGAGTTGATGTTAAACAATATACTGATAGATAGCTTATTATCAAATCAGGAAGAATCCATCAATCTCGCCCTTAACAACCGTGAGGAGCTGTTGCAGTTGGAAGAGTATTTAAGTGCTTCGGAGAACGCTGTGAGGCTAAATAAATTTAACCACTCTCCTACTCTCAACCTGGGAGTAAATTATGGTATCCAGGGTACAACTTATGAATTTAATGACCAATCGGATTTCCTCATTGCTTCGGTTGTGATGCAATGGAAAATCTTTCACGGCATGGAAACACGGTCAAAAATCCAGCAGGCCACTATCGAACAAAACATCCTTCAGGAGAAGAATAGTGAATTGCAAAATCAAATCTCTATGCAAGTGATTGACGCCTGGTATGGCGAAAAGGCGGCAGCCAAAGCGGTGACAGCTGCCAGAACACAGAGTTATAGCGCTACCAAGGCGTTTGAGATCATCCGAAAGAAATACAATCAGGGACAAACCAGTCTGCTCGAATTTATCAATGTTCGGACTGATATGACGAATGCCGATCTAAATATGATCCTGGCCATTTATGATTATGAGATCAGCCGGGCGGAACTTGAACGAGCAACGGGAACATACCCGTTAAATTAATTACGAATTTCGAATTACGAATTACGAATTACAATTGACGAATACTAAAATCTCATACCATGACCTCATAACCTCATAACTTCATGACTAACACATTGATATTATGAAATATACAAATCTTATTCTGCTCCTTCTTACCCTCTCCTTTCTTGCTTGCAACCGCACTCCTGAAGTCACTCAAAAAGATGACAGGATCAGGGTGACAGTCGTTGCAGCTGAAATTAAAGAGATTCGTAAGGTTGTCAGGACCTCCGGCCAACTCTCCTCCAAAACGGAAGTCAGGCTGAGTTTTAAAACCGGTGGAGTAGTTGAGCAAATCAGTGTAAAAGAGGGCCAGCCCGTCACACGAGGAGCAATCATCGCCCAGCTAAACCTGGCAGAAATAAATGCCATCGAACACCAGGCAGATCTGGCTTTCTTGAAATCTGAAAGGGATTATAGGCGGATTGAAAACCTATACAATGATAGTGTTGCTACGCTCGAAAACCTTCAAGATGCACTTACAGCCCTCGATTTTGCAAAAGCTAATCTCGAGATTGCCCGGTTTAACCGGAAATATTCGGTAATTGAAGCCCCTGCAAATGGAAAGATCCTTAAAAAGTTGGCAGAAGAGAATGAGATCGTTGGACCGGGACAACCGGTATTCCTCTTCGGTTCATCTGAAGATGAGTGGGTTGTGAAAGCCAATCTAACGGACAGGGATATTATTAAAGTTGATCTGGGGGATCCTGCCACAGTTCGGTTTGATGCATATCCGGGAATTGATTTCAACGCAATCGTATCTGAAATTGGAAAAGCAGCTGATCCATACACCGGTACATATGAAGTAGAATTAACTGTTGACCCGCAGGATTATCCCCTTGCATCGGGATTCATTGCCAGTGTTGAGATTTTTGCACCACAGCCAACCATGTGCCTGCAGATCCCAATTGATGCTCTTGTAGAGGCGCAGGGTGATGAAGGATATGTTTTTATTGCCAAAGGAAACCTGGCCGAAAAGCGTCAGATTAAAACCCATAATATCCAGGGGATGATCTGTATCAAGGAGGGTGTTGAGGAGGGTGAGTTAGTTATCGTTGAAGGGGCTAACTACCTGAAAAACAATGATGAAATTTTGATCCTGGAAAAATAACTTCAATCCTTCCGTCATGAATCTACCCAAACTATCCATCGATAATTACCAGTTCACTATCCTGGTTTTCATCCTGTTAGTCATTGCCGGGATTAGCTCATTTCTCTCGATGCCTCGTACCGAGGATCCTCCTGTGAATGTGCCTGGAGCCTCAGTGATCGTGATTTTCCCCGGAGCGACCCCTATCGATCTGGAGGAACTTGTAGCTCAGCCTATTGAAGAAGTTGTGAATGAGCTTGAAGATATCAAGAGAATCCACACAACAGTGAAAGATGGCCTTGTGTACATCTCCGTTGAGTTCTATTTCGGGAGTGATGCCAGAAAAAAATATGACGAGGTGGTGGATAAAGTCAATGGTATCAGAGGGACCCTTCCCGATGAGATCCTTGAGGTAAATTTCCTTGAGTGGACGACATCAGATGTTGTAATCTTGCAACTGGCTCTTATTTCTGACAAAGCACCCTACCATGCGCTTCTTGAAGAGGCAGAAAATCTCAAGAAGAAGATACAAAAGTCGAAAGGTGTCAAAAGCGTTGATATCAAGGCATATCCGCAGGAAGAGGTAAGGATCTCCCTGAATTTCCCGAAAATGGCAGCCATGAATATCTCTCTTGATCAGGTCGAACAAGCCATTCAGAGTAATAACGCCAATATTCCCGGTGGATCACTGAAGCTTTCAGGTAAAAATTTCAATATTCAAACAAGTGGTACCTATGCGAACCTGGAGGAGATAAAAAATACTGTAGTGAACTCATATAGAGGCCGTAACATTTATTTGCAAGATATAGCCGATGTAGCGTTAACATACGAGGACCAAAACTATTTTGGCAGGGTGAACGGAGAACGGTGTATTTTCCTGGAAGTTAAACAGAAAGAGGGATATAACATATTCACAATTCGGGAAGAACTGCAAAAGAAACTCACTGATTTTACCGAGGCCTTACCTGTTGGAATTCATCTCTTTACTGTATTTGATCAATCTATCTGGGTAGATGAAAGGATCAGCTATTTCCTTGGGAATTTGCTGCAAGGGATTCTCTTGGTTGGACTGATCGTTTTGCTGGCCCTGGGGTTCCGCTCTTCGATGATCGTCATTATGGCGATTCCACTCTCCATCATCATGGGTCTGTTTGTCGTGGACCTTTCCGGATTTGGACTCCAGCAGATCTCTATTGCCGGATTGGTTGTTGCATTGGGGTTATTAGTTGACAACTCAATTGTGATGGTGGAAAACATCAACCGGTATCGGTTTCTAGGCTACTCGCCACGTGAAGCATCCATTCTTGGGTCTTCGGAAATTGGCTGGCCTGTCATCAGTGCCACGGCAACAACAGTTCTGGCGTTTATTCCAATCATCATGATGCCCGAAGCATCCGGAGAATTCATAAAAAGCATGCCGATAACAATTATTGCTACCCTGATCATGTCCTTATTCGTTGCTCTAACGCTCACACCGCTAATAACCAGTAAAATATATCATAAAATCCCGGCAGATGCTTCGAAAAGGAAGATAACATTCTTTGAGCGAAAAATGCAAGAACTGATAAAAGGTCCCTATCGCCGTTCACTTCTCTATTCAATGAATCACAAGATATTGATCATATCAGGTTCAATTGTTGCGCTGATCATTTCACTCTTTGTTTTTCAGTTTGTCGGAATCTCCTTTTTCCCAAAAGCGGAAAAACCTCAATTTCTGATCCAGATTAACATGCCGGAGGGGACAAACCTGGACAAAACAAATCAGGTCACAATGGATGTTGAAGCAGTGCTGGATACGCTCTCCGGAGTATCCTATTATGCATCGAACATTGGTCACGGGAATCCCCGAATCTACTACAATGTTCTTGAGAAGAACTATTCCAAGAATTTTGCTGAAATCTTCATTCAACTGGATGAATATAACGTAGAAGAGTTTGACAACATGATTGTTACGCTCCGGAAACATTTCTCAGAATATCCCGGGGCTCGTATCAATGTCAAAGAGTTTGAACAGGGTCATCCGATTGAAGCTCCCATCATGATTTTCGTCACCGGAGAAAATCTGGAGGTACTGAAGAGTATCTCGGAAGATGTGGAACAAATGATTGGGGAGCAGCAAGGGGTGATCAACCTGGATAACCAGATGTCGAAGAAACAGATAGACCTCAGCATTGTTATTAACCGGGATAAAGCAAGCATTTACGGTGTTCCCGTTTATGAGATTGATAAAACTATCAGGGCAGCCGTATATGGTTTGGGTGTTTCAAAATTCCGGGATCCGCAGGGCAAGGAATATCAAATTATATTGCGGATGCCTGTCGGGGAAGAGATCTCACCCGAAGACTTCGACGATATCTTTGTCAAATCACTTTCGGGACGCCAGGTACCTCTTAAACAACTGGCATCCATAGAGTTCATTGATGCCCCGAGTAGAATCAAACGATTTGATCTCGAACGCACAGCCCTTGTTACAGCCGATCTGGAGAAGGGAATAAACCTTGATAAGGTCATGAATCCTGTGATTGATCAATTAAATGATTACCCATTCCCGAAAGGATACCAGTATGTGATTACCGGAGAAGTGGAGAGCAGGCAGGATTCGTTTGGTGGGATGCAGATTGCTATTATCATTGCAATGATTGCAATTTTTGCCGTATTGGTTTTACAATTCAGGTCGTTTCTGCAACCTCTGATCATTTACGCATCGATTCCTTTTGCAGTGATCGGAATGATCTGGGCGTTACTCATCTCCGGGTATACCTTTTCATTTTCTGCTTTCATCGGATTAATTAGCCTCGTTGGCATCGTAGTAAACAATGCCATTATTTTAGTGGATTATACGAATAAACTGATTTCCAATGGCATGTCACTAAAAGAAGCAGTCGCGAAAGCGGGAGAAACCCGATTTATCCCTATTGTCCTTACCAGTTTGACCACCATCGGTGGTTTGCTTCCCCTCACCCTGCGGGGTGGAACAATGTGGGCACCATTAGGCTGGACAATTATCGGCGGACTATTTGTCTCCACATTTCTGTCTTTGATAATGGTTCCGGTACTGTACCAAGTGTTTACTAAAGTAAATAGCGAAATAGTGAACCGGAGCGAAGCGGAGTTCGGCGGAGCCAAATAGCGAAATTTGTTTTACATAAGTTTTTATTATGAGGCACATACGGGTTAATTTGGGTATCATCATTGTCATCGGGATCTTACTGTCTGGTACTATTTCGTGTAAAAAAAATGATATACCGAATCTTGATTTCAGGCAGGAAATGCGTGTTTTTATTCAACAAATTTCCGCATATGCAAGAAGTTATGAACCCGGATTCATTGTAATTCCCCAAAACGGGCAGGAACTGATCACCCTGAATGGGGAATCACCAGGACCTCTGGCAACAACATACCTGCAAGCAATTACCGGACAAGCACGCGAGAATCTCTTCTACGGATACAATGGCGACGGGACCCTAACCCCACCGGATGAATACCAGTATATGGAGGGGTTCCTTGATCGCGTCAAAATGGAGGGAAAGGTTGTTCTGGTTACTGACTATTGCTCCGCTCACCCAGATATGCTTGATTCCTATCAGCGAAATGAAGCCAAAGGGTATATCTCTTTTGCAGCCGATCACAGGGAACTTGATCATATTCCTGGTTATCCTAAGCCAATCTTCAATGAGAATGTCAATACGATTCATACTATCGATTCGGCAAAAAACTTCCTGCTTCTGTTAAATCTCGGAATTTTCTCTACCCGGCAACAATTCCTTGACTCTTTGCGACATACGAACTATGACATCCTGATTATTGACCTCTTTTTTGATGCGGATGAAGCACTTTCCAATGAAGAAATTGCCTCACTCAAAATCAAATCCAATGGAGCAAGTAGGCTGGTTATTTGCTATTTGAGCATAGGAGAGGCAGAAAACTACCGCTATTACTGGCAGCCAGGCTGGGAATTTGCAAACCCGGAATGGCTTGACCGCCCAAACCCCGACTGGCCTGGAAACTTTTACGTTAGGTATTGGGATCCTGAATGGCAGGTGATCATCTATGGAAATGACAATTCCTACCTGAAAAGAATCCTTGATGCCGGGTTCGATGGTGTATACCTGGATATCGTTGACGCTTTTGAATACTTTGAGGAGTTATGATGAAGAAAACCCTGGAATGGCCCTATATTCAACTCCCCGATTGCATTCAATCTAAGGGAGAAAGTTTTTTGGGAATATCCCTCCGACCCATCCAACTCGGAGTCGAGGTATGCACGATGGCAAATAGACCTTGTAGGTAGTCCTCAGTGGGCAGGAAATCATTTCCTCGATGCCACTGCCGACTACCGACTGCTCACTATATAGCTTCCGTCTCAACGATCTTTGCCAGGATCTCTCCATAGGGCATCAGCAGGTATTTTTTTCCTTCAAATTCAACTTCAGATCCACTATACTCTTTGAAAAGCACGGTCTCGCCAACACTGATCTCAGCGTTTTCAATATTGCTCATGGCCAGCACCTTAGCCCATCTTTTCTTCTCTTTCGCGGTATCGGGAATAATGATTCCTCCAGCGGTTATCTGCTCATAGTTTACATCACTCATATCGAGCAATACATTCTGGTTGATAGGTTGTAATTCTTGCATTGTTTTCAGGTTTTATTAATTAATTCATACTCTCTTACTCTCATACCCTTTTACCTTGTGCCCAGCAACTGGTCTATGCGGGATTTATTGAATCCCACAATCACCTCCCCGTTTATCACACTCTGCGGAACACCTTGCTGACCACTTCGACGTACCATTTCCATTGCTGCATTCTGGTCCCGTGAAACATCAATATCGGTGAACTGAATACTGTTTTTTCGCAAGTAACTCTTGAGCGTTGTGCACCAGGAGCATGAGGGTGTTGAATAAACTGTTACGCTGTATGATGGTTTCCCCTCTTTCTCTGCCGCAATTGCCGCCATTCTGTTATCGAACTGATTGATATAAAATGCCGTGTCATGACATCCTTTCAGGGTATTTTTCAATTGACCTTTCTGAAACTCCAACAGTATTGGGACAGAATTGACAGGATAATTAGGATGAATGTCCCTGGTTTCTTCTACATTAGCGACATAGATTTTCAAATTACTGGCAGATTTCGAGGCAGTCTCAAGATTATCATAGGCGCATCTGTTCACAGCCGTTCCAGTCTTCTTATAAAGGAACAGGTAGACATTATCATTGGTTTTCAGATGTTCCAGCCATTCGGTGTAGGATTTAATCTTTTTCATATGCATTTATCTATTTATGTGGTTGTGTCTACAACAAATTGCCTTCCATTCATTTAAACTGACAAAAATTCAGTTCCCTTTCCATCCCTCCATCACCTCGTGACTCCATGACTATTTTCCTACCTTTGTCTCATGCGTTCAACTTACAGACTGGATAAGTCTTTCGGCCCTGGAGGCTCTTTCGCCGGCATCATCCTGGTGATAGTAGGGCTCATTTTACTCCCCTTTTACTGGACTGGTTCCATCCTGATCCTTTTGGGAGCCTTTGTTGGCTTCTCTGGCAGTGCTTGTGAAGTTGATACGGAGAAACGCAGGGTTCGAACCTGCCACTTGCTCTTTGGGGTGTTCAGATCAGGCCAGTGGATCGCGATATCTTCATTTAATGGAATTCGTGTTGTACGCACTACCAGGTTTTACCGAACTTTCAGTCTGAGTAACAGGACTATGGAAACACAACAGGATGATTACCGGATTGTTCTGGAGGCGGGGACGCCTCAGTCCAGAATTGAGGTGATGAAATGTTCATCGAAAGAAACTGCAAACGAGAAAGCCGGGGTATTGGCAAAGGAGTTGGGACTGCAGATACAAGATACTAGATGCTAGATGCTGGATACTGGTTGCTGAAGCCCTAAACCTGCAACCTGAAACTTGAAACCTGAAACGATGACTCTGGGTCCTCCGACACCGGTCTTTATTACATGCTCTCCTGGCCCTTCCTATTTCGGTATTGCCAATCTTGCAGGCCATAATATTACGCAATTATCTGATCCTGTTAAGGCAGCTTTGCAACATGACAATCTGATCCGAACTATCGAACGTTCTGGCAAAAAGGTGATTACACTTGCCGAACTTCCCAATCATCCCAATTCTGTATTCACCAAGGATACCGCCATCTGCACTCCCCGCGGATACATTCTGGTCAGAATGGGCCTGCCCACACGCATGGGAGAAGAGCCCTGGATGGCAGAAGCGCTTGAAGTGATCGGTATTCATTGTATCGGGTCTATTGAGGAACCTGGAACAGTTGAAGGAGGGGATATCATCCTGACTGACAACATCGCCTTCATAGGCCATTCAACCCGGACAAACCAGGCAGGAGTAGAACAGATTAGTAATATTCTCAAAGATCTGGGGTATGAAACCAGGATTGCCAGGGTCCCTGCTCCATTTCTCCATTTAGGGGGAACCATGACACTGGTATCTCCTGATACTATTCTGCACATCAAGGGTCTCTTCCCGGATGCCTTTTTTCAAGGTTTCCAGTTGATCGAAGTGCCAAATACCGGATTCATTAGCGGCAATGTCATCCCCTTATCCAACCATCAGGCCATTGCCCACCAAACCAATATCCAGGCCATCAGGGCTTTGAAGGAGAAGGGATTCTCTGTATTCTCTTTGGATCTCTCTGAGTTTGTGAAAGGGACAGGGGGACCAAGCTGTCTTATTATGGAGGTACGGTAACAGTTGGCAGTGGGCAGTTGGCAGTGGGCAGCAGGCAATAAAGAGATGAATCGTAATTCGAAAATCGTAGTTCGTAATTATTTTTGTTGTGTTACCTTTGCCCAAAAGATTTGACCCGTATGCGCCTCTCATTACGTCTGATGATCTGGTTTCTAACCATTATGCCGTTTAGCTTTTTTTACGGGATATCTACTTTTGTCTACTTCATAATGTACTATATACTGGGATACAGGAAAAAGGTTGTGTGTAAAAATCTCAAGAATGCCTTCCCGGAAAAATCAAAAGCCGAAATCAAGTACATTAAACGTGAATTTTATAAACACCTGGCCGATTACCTGGTGGAGGCGGTTGCTAATTTCCATATGAAGATCAGTGATTTTGACTCCCGCTACAAACTGACAAATACCGAAATCCTTGATAAATATGCCAGTGAAGGAGTCAATGTGATTCTTGCACCGGGCCATTACGGAAACTGGGAGTGGGTCTCTTATCTCGTTCTAAAGATCAATTTCACCTGCGTAGCTATTTACAAAGAGCAGTCAAATAAATTTGTGGATGATTTGATCCTTCATTCCAGAGGGAAATATGGGCTTCTTTTACACCAGTACAATGATGCCTATAAGTATTTGCTATATAACCAGGACAAAACACCAATTTGTCTCTATTTTGCTGCTGACCAGCGGCCTGCAAAAAACGCCAAGGTCCCGTGGGTCGATTTTTTAAATCAGCCTACTGCCGCTTTCCGGGGGCTCGACAGCCTTCACCGGAAAACAAAAGGAGTGGTACTTTATGTACATAACCGGAAACTAAAACGTGGCTTTTATGAAGTGGAATTCCGTCCGCTTAACAAGCCCGGAGAGGTGGATATGGTTCCTGATCTCACCAACCGGTATTTTAAGGCATTGGAGGATAACATCAAAGAAGATCCCAGGTTCTATCTGTGGTCTCATAACCGGTGGAAATTTTCTCCATCTTCTGGGGAGGTCCTGACCGATGAATAATATATCGCATCAGCAATCTCTGCCTCCGAAATGGATTGTGAAAGCCATTCATCGGCTTCGGGAAGCATTACTCAAAATACATGACAGGACTTTCCCTGGAAATGTTGTACTGTACGAAAAATTCCAATACCTCTATCTCTTGCCATCACTTTACGTTGCAGCTGAACTGAATATTGCCGGGTTGCTGAAAGACGGTCATAAACAGATCACTACTCTTGCAAACGAATCAGACTCTGATAGTGAAAGCTTGTACCGGGTAATGAGAGCCCTGGCATCCCATCATATATTCCGTGAAGGAAACAACAAGACATTCGCCAATACCAGGCTTTCCAAGCCATTGATGGATGGAGACGGGTCATTGCGTCAGATGCTCAGACACCATCTTGGCAAACTCAACTGGCAAATAACAGGGGAGCTGCTCGAGTGTGTACGTACCGGAGAAGACGGGTTCAACCAAAATTACAACCAGAACATCTACGACTACCTTGCCGGCAATCCCATTAATTACGAAACTTTTGATCGATCGATGTCAGATCTTTCCTCCCTTGGGATGGCTCCCCTTTTACAGGCATATAACTTCTCATCTGTCAAAACACTTGCAGATGTAGGTGGAGGAGAGGGTTTCCTGTTGGCCAATGTCCTGAAAAATTATCCGGCAATCCAGGGTATCCTTTTCGACCTGCCTGCTGCTCTCATAAAAGCGAAAGATATATTACAACAGTATGACGTAATGAATCGGGTTACGATAACAGAGGGAAACTTTCTGGAGTCGATTCCTGAGGGCGCAGATGGATACATGTTAAAGAATATCCTTCATAACTGGAATGACGAGGTTTGTATTACCATTCTCTCTAACATCAGGAAAGTAATGCCGGAAAACGGCAAGGTCATTATAATTGAAATGATTATTCCTGAAACGAATAAAGCTTCTGCTGCCAAAATGATCGATATTCAGATGTTAACCTCGATGCCGGGAGGTAGAGAACGTTCCCGCAAGGAATTCGAATCGCTGATCCGCCGCGCAGGTCTTCTCCTTTGCCGCGAATACTCAACAATTGCCCCGGTTTCAATCATTGAAGCATGCCGGAATAATTAACGCTGTCCATGCAAAAGCTGTTTGCTGCATTAAGGAAAGAATGGCTCATCCTTGTTCGGGATCTTCCCGGACTTGGGATTCTCTTCCTGATGCCAGTATTGCTGATTCTGGTAGTGACAACGGCCCAGGAGAATGCGTTGAAAAGTCAGGTAAAAAAAAGCTCAATCCTCATTGTCTGCCCTCCCGGTTCTGTTCTCGGAGAACAGATTCTAAGCGACATCAAGGCCTCTGGCATGTTCATAGTGGATTCAGATTCTACCAGTCAGACTGAACTCTTTGATGCCATCATGAAAGGTGAAGTTCCTCTTGGTGTGGTTATCTCTGCCGGAGATACAGCCATAACATTGGTGGTAGACCCTACATTAAATGAAGCTTACAAAACTACCCTGGTCACGGCTGCGACTTTTATCCTGAAGGGTGCTGGCGGAAAAGTAGTTATGAAACAGCTACTTGCAGGCATTCAACCCGGTAATGCTGCTTTAAATGACATGGATATCCTGGAAATGACACCCCCAATATACCAGAAACAGGCTACCCGGGAAAACTCAACAATTAGTCCAAACCCCGTCCAGAATAACATCCCGGGATTCATTCTTTTTGCCATGTTTTTTATCGTCATCCCATTGTCAGGAAGCGTAATCAGTGAGAAAAACGAGGGTGCAAGCTTCAGGCTTCGTACCTTACCCACATCCTTATCGAGCTTGTTGGGCGCTAAAGTTATTTTATATCTTCTTGTATGCCTTGTTCAGTTTCTACTGATGCTGTCAGTCGGATACTTTATGCTGCACCTTGTGTTTGGGTTCCCGAAGCTGGAAATGGCTGGCAGTTTTACTGCGATGACGGTTGCAACCATCACTGCAGCTCTCGGGGCCGTGGGGTTCGGGTTGCTGGTAGGTGCCGGATCAAGTAACCATAGCCAGGCAGCTCTTTTCGGATCCGTAATGGTTGTGATCATGGGAGTTATCAGCGGAACTTTTCTCCCCATTCATGTCATGCCAAGAGCGATCCAAATTATCAGCAGCATCTCCCCCATGCGTTGGGGAATAGATAACTATCTTGATTTGTTTATCAGGGATGGCAGCCTGGTGGATATCCTTCCGCGAGCCATGTGGTTGCTTTTGTTTTTTATCTTTGCAATGCTGATCAGCATGCTTATTTTTGCAAAACGGAATTAACACCAAAGGGGTTATGAAAGAGAAAGAGGGCTTTGTTGATTGTCCTGAGCAACAGATGATCCTTTATGTGGAGAAGGAGGATGGGCAGTTTGGACCCATGCAAACAGGTTCATATATCACGAAGAATTACATTGACGATTATTTCGAAAAGAGAAACAACCTGATCAACAAACTCAAAGAACAGATCAACAGAGGTGAAATCAGCCCGGTAAAATTATTCATGATCCTGGAAGATCTGACACCTAAAGAACTTTCAGCCAGGACCAAGATTCCTGTTCGGAAGATAAAACGGCATCTCCTGCCAGTACATTTTGAGAAATTATCTGAGGAACTTCAACGCAGGTATGCGACTGTCTTCAATATAACTGTCGAACAGCTTCAGAAAGCAGTTCCCTCTTTTGAACCGATGAATGCTGAACTTGCTAAACCATGACTACAATACCTTTCAATCATAAAATGGGTGCCCATTGTGAGTCAGGCACCGTTACATCGTTGTTAAACCATGCCGGACTGATTATCACCGAGCCAATGGTGTTCGGTATTGCAAGCGGAATTTTTTTCGGATACTTTCATAAGCATAAATCTTTTACTTTCCCAACGTTCATCGTCAGGAACCGTCCGGGCGACATGAGGAAGAACATCCAAAAACGGCTGGGTGTGAAATTTCAAACATTCTCTTTCCGGGAAGAACAGAAGGGGATAGAAAAACTGGATGAACTTCTCAACCGTGGAATACCCACTGCTTCCCAGGTTGATTTTTATTACATGGATTATGTCCCCAGTTGGGAAAGAGCGCACGTGAATGTCCATTTTATGGTGGTCATTGGAAAAGAGGGTCAGGAATATATTGTCAGTGACAGTTATTTCCCAAAACCTGAACGGTTGAATGAAGAGTCGCTTCGGAGAGGAAGGTTTGCAGGTGGCAATATGTCGCCGAAAGGATTTCTGTTTTATCCGTCGTTTGTTCCTTCCGAAATCGATCTTCGAAAGCCAATCATTAAGGGCATTGACAAAGCCTGTTTCAATATGCTCAAGCTTCCGGTACCGTTTATCGGAATCAAAGGCATCCGGCTCTTTGCTAAACGGGTAGTTGACTGGCCGAAATTTGCCAGGGATACAGAACACCTGTCGCATGAGGTGATGAAGATCAACATTCTTCTGGAAGATCAGGGTACCGGTGGCGCAGGTTTCAGGTTTATGTATGCCACTTTTCTTCAGCAGGCAGCTGAAATTGTAAAAAATGAAGCGTTGAAGGAACTCTCTGCCGAACTGATGACAATTGGCGACGGATGGCGCGAGATTTCACTCTTTGCTGCAAGGATTGGGAAAAACAGGGACCTGGGTCCTGATAAATTGAGAGAGCTTAGCGACCTGATCTTGGACCGTGCAGAGGTTGAAGAGCTGTTCTTTAAAAAACTGAAAAAAGTATTAAATAGAAAACTACTATGTCTACCCTACCGAGCGATGAGCTGAAACTGGAGATTAAGAACCTCATCATGTCAACACTAAATATAGCCGATGTCGATCCTGATGATGTGGTTAACAGTGAGCCCCTTTTTGGCGGCACAAATGCACTTACTCTTGATTCAGTTGATGGGATTGAGATTATCATGGCTCTCCAAAGGAAATACAATATCAGGTTAAATGATCAAAACCTGGCCCGTCATATCATTCAGTCTGTCGACAGCATTGCTGAATTTGTATCAAGTCAACGTGTCGGCTCTTGAAAGATTCATACTTAACGGCTGGCATCCGTTTCAGGTCACTGGTACGTTTGCTTTCACGTAATCATTTCGACTGGAATCCAACCTATATAAGCCGGGTGCTTTTTTTGCTCCAAAGCTCTTTATGGTCATCTCTCTTCTCACGTTTAGAATCGGCAAGATTTAAAAAGGCATTGGCTGACTCTCCCCTTCCGATCGACCCGGTTTTTATAGTCGGTCACTGGAGAACAGGATCTACCATGCTCCACCAGATGATGGCCCAGGATCCCGAACTTGCAGCACCTACGTTATTCCAGGTTGCATTACCTGGAAATTTTCTGGTTTCTTACCGATTCTATCAACCCATATTCAACATGATGATGGGTACATCCCGACCGATGGACAATGTAAAGATAGGCATGGATGAGCCGCAAGAAGATGAATATGCGCTCTTCCGGCTCACCACATTTTCTCCTCTTGAACAGCTCATCTTTCCTTCAAATAGAGAATATTTTCTGAAGGGTGCTGAATTTATCCCTGAAGGCAGATCGGCTGATCAATGGGGAAGATCCCTGTTGGATTTTTACAAAAAAATTCATTTCGCCTCACACAAACGAATTCTATCCAAGAATCCCTTTAATTCATTACGGATTCCTCTTCTTGCAAAACTCTTTCCTGAAGCCCGATTCATCCATATTGTCAGGCATCCGTTTGATGTTGTCCCTTCAACCAGGCATCTCTGGAGTGTTGTTCAGAAACAAAATGTCCTGAACAGAAACAGTTACACGCCGACGATTGATGAGATCTCACGTTTTTTCTCACAGATGACCAACACCCTGTTGCATGATCTCAGTCCGATTCCGGAAGAACGGTATGCAGAAATTCGGTACGAAGATCTCGAAAAAGATCCTGTCGGATCTTTGCGTACACTCTATCGGAAACTAGATCTCCCTTTTACTGATCGCTATGAAAATCAGTTGAATGGATTTATCTCCTCAAATTCGGATTACAAGAAAAATATCTTTGTGCTTGCAGATGAAGAAAAAGAGGTGATTGCCGACATCATGAGAATATACATGGAGCGTTACGGATACACGTAAATTGTTTAATTTTACATTTGAATCCTAAATATATATTGCCATGAATCGTTATATAGCCATTTTCACGACACTGCTGGTTTTAACCGGTGGAGTAGCGCTCTCTCAGGACCAGACACAACCACAAACCTCTTCAACCAATGGTAATATTTCCAGACCAAATTTAATCAAAAGTGGATTTTACCTGAAGATAGGACCGGTATTTCCTGTAGGAACATTTGCAACTGGCAAAATACTAATTGACAAGGCTCCTTTCTACACGCCGGATACAACGCTTTTTCATGCTGCTAAAATCGGAGGAAACCTTGGTTTGGGTTACTTGATCTACATTGGTCCTGCCATCGCCAACAATTTTCTGAGATTTGGAATCGACGCATGCTTTATTGATGCCTGGTTTGCCACATCCAAACCAAATATTCCTGCCACAAGCAACAAAAAGGAGACAGAATTCTGGTACTTCTTCTTTGGTCAGAAATTCGGCCCGCTTATTACAGTGAATCCCGTGGACAGATTGATGATCGACTTGAGTTATAAACTGAACTTTAACATGAGTTGGCATAATAGCGATTGGGGATACCAAATCGCTGGACAGGAATTGATGATGAATATTCGCTACAGATTATTCCTTGTAGGATTTCACTATACCATAGGGAAAATAAACTACAATGATTTCGACAAATCGAGGCCTATACACGAAATTGATATTAATACCTTCAGGGTGCTGCTAGGCTTTAAGTTTTAATATGAAGTCACCATTTTTCCCTGCCATCGAGACCCAACCGGTCGAAGAGATCCGTCGGTACCAGGATTTAAAGCTTCAGGAGCTTCTTCGCTATCTTGACTCATACTCTCCCTTCTACAAGAATCTATTTGATAGTCAGAGGATTGATCCAACCAAAATATCTGGAATCAACGATCTGATCCATATCCCTCCAACGACAAAAGAGGACCTGCAGCGGCAGAACAAAGACTTCCTCTGTGTTGGGAAGGAGAAAATTGTTGACTACATAACAACTTCAGGAACACAGGGTGATCCGGTTACGTTTGCGCTGACAGACAAGGATTTGAATCGCCTGGCATACAATGAAGCCATCTCTTTTACATGTGCTGATGCACATCCCGGCGAGATCTATCAGTTGATGACCACTATTGATCGTCGTTTTATGGCAGGCATGGCCTATTTTCTTGGGATCCGGGAGTTGGGAGCAAGTGTCATCAGGGTTGGCAATGGAATCCCCGAACTCCAATGGGATACAATTCACCGAATATCCCCGGACGCGATCGTGGTTGTTCCCAGTTTCATTCTCAAAATCATTGAATATGCAGAGAAGCATGGCATTGAATACCAATCCTGTTCAGTAAAAAAAGCCATTTGTATTGGCGAACCTCTACGAAACCAGGATCTCACTTTCAATGCGTTAGCTCGAAAAATTTTGGACAAGTGGCCTCTGAAGTTATACCCAACCTACGCTTCTACGGAGATGGCAACATCGTTTACCGAATGTAGTGCTGGTACGGGAGGTCATCATCATCCTGAACTGATTATCGTGGAGTTTCTTGACGAGAATGACCAACCTGTAAGTGAAGGTGAGCCTGGGGAAGTCACCGTAACCCCCCTTGGCATTGAAGGGATGCCGTTGCTTCGTTTCAAAACGGGAGATATTTGTTCACACTATACCGATCCATGCTCCTGTGGCAGAACTACCTTGCGTATCGGGCCAGTAATCGGACGTAAAAATCAAATGATCAAATACAAAGGGACCACCATCTATCCTCCCTCTCTTTACGATATTCTGGATGGTATTGACTATGTATATAATTATGTGGTTGAGGTATCTATAAATGAGATCGGCACAGATCACATCCTCATTCATGCCGGGAGTAAGGAGTCAATTAGCCATATGGAATCAGATATCCGGGATCATTTCCGGGCGAAACTCCGGGTAGCCCCAACCATTATTTTCCACCCTTATGAAGAGATTCACCAGATGCAATTCCCTGATAACAGCAGGAAATCGATCAAGTTTATAGATAACAGGGTGATATAAATAAGAAATAATTAATTTTGTCCAAATAAATCAATTATGTCGAACCTAACAATCAAATGTATGAAACGAATTGCATTAATGTTATTGGTAGGTATTTTTATTACCGCCGGCGGATCCTTGTTTGCCCAGAAACTTAAATCAGGCAGTTTGTCTGCGCTGAAGGGACAGAGTTCTGTCAATCTCCAGTATGATTACAGCCAGCTTAAGGTAGGTAAACTGGCAGAGGCTGATTACATCGCGAAAGGCATCAACGATCGGAACAAGAAACAAGCGGGAAGTGGTGAAACATGGGCCGTGGCCTGGGGAAACGATAAAACTGCCCGTTTTCAGCCAATGTTCGAAAAGAACCTCAACGGGAAACTTGAAAACTGCGGATTGAACGCAACAGAAAACGCCCCTGATGCCACCTACACTCTTGTGGTCCACATCAATTTTATTGAACCTGGATTTCAGTCAGGCGTAGGGATGAGCAAGCCTGCCATGGTAAACATGGTGATTGATCTGGTTGAATCAGGTAATCCAGGCACACCTATTGCTACCATTGATTATCCAAAGATCCAGAGTGTAAATATGGCTGGTTATGATTTTGACAACGGAAGCCGTATCCAAAGTTGTTTCGACAGGGCTGGCGACAACGCAGGGAAATTCATCTGCAAATCCATTGCTAAGTAACCTGTAGACTACCAGTTAATAAAAAGTAGGGGCAATTCATGAATTGCTCATACGTCCCTACTTCCCTACTTCAAATACTTTCTCACCATGCGACCAGGTCTGAATTACCCTGACCTCCGGAACTTCCTCCATTGGAATCTCCATGATATCCTGATCAAGTATCACATAATCAGCCCATTTCCCTGGCTCAAGGCTACCATACTCCTTCTCTTCAAAATTGGCTTTGGCTGCCCAGATAGTCATTGATTTGAGAGCCTCCTCACGGGTAAGTGCATTTTCCGGTTGAAATCCATTTGCAGGATAACCTGAGACATCTTTCCGAGCAACTGCGGCATAGAAAGTTAGCAAGGGGTTTACACGTTCTATTGGGAAATCGGTCCCATTCGGAATCCATCCATTCTGGTCCAGCAATTCCTTGTAAGCGTAGGCCCATGTTATTCGTTCAGGGCCAAGACGATCACCAGCCCAGTACATGTCGGATGTGGCATGTGTTGCCTGTACTGATGGAATTATTGAATAGGTTTTGAAGAGAATCAAGTCGGCCGGATCAACGACCTGGGCATGTTCAATTCGCCACCGACGATCATTGCCTTTAACCAGGAATTCAGCGTAAACATCCAGCACCTCACGAACAGCCTTATCACCGATGCAATGTATATTGACCTGATAATTGTTTGCCAGGGCAAGTTCACAGATCTCCCGAATTGAATCGGGAGACGAGACCTGGATGCCCGACTTCGACGGGTCATCACTGTATGGGTACTTTAGAAGTGCCGTACGGCTTCCCAAACTTCCATCAGCATAGAATTTGATAGAACAGACGTGAAACCGGCCATTGTGGTAGGGTCCATTCTTCACAAACGACTGAATGTTCTCTTCCGTAGGTTCAACCATTGCATAGATATGGATTTGCAGAACCCCTTCCTTGAGAGTAGAATCAAGCAGATTCAGTATTGCATACTCCAACCCTGCATCCGTTACTCCTGTAAGACCTTGCGAAAAACAGAGATACTCGGCTTCTTTGAGCAGATCGATGGTTGTTTCCCGGCTGGGTTTTGGGATAGCGCTTCGAATATCGTTAGCAGCAGTTTCACTAAGGATCCCAGTCAATTCGCCGTTGACGATTTCCACTTCTCCTTTTGAGTAATTGTGATTCAACCCGATCCCTGCCCTGTTAAGGGCCTCCTGGTTAGCCAGAACAGAATGCCCATCAATCCGTACAAGCACAACAGGTTTATCGGGCCATTGTTCGTCCAGGACCCGTTTATTTGGGAACTCCTTCACATCCCAAAGGTTCTGATCCCATCCTCTGCCAGTAATCCAGCTATCCTCCGTTAAGGTGTCGGCCATGGAGATCCTATTCAGTACTTCATCAAATGAGGTACACCCAACAAGATCTACCCACCGGAGTCCCAAGGCAAGCCCATAAAAATGGCAATGAGCATCAATAAACCCCGGAAAGATAGCTTTCTCATTTGCATCCAACCTGTTTTTGGGTTCATACATCGCCAGCAAATCATCTGCAGAGCCTGTGTTCACCACTTTCCCCTGGTCAATTACCATCGCTTCACAAACCTTTCCCGATTCATCCATGGTATAGATGCGGGCATTGGTTAAAAGTGTGTCTACGCGCTTTTTCATCGTACAAGATTGAGTTAATAGCAGAACTGTCCAAGTAACTGACAAAAGTAAATATCTCTTTTTCAAATACATAATAAATTATTTAGTTGAAAGTTCAAAAATATGAAAACAAATTCATGTTTCACTTGACTTTTATTGAAATGATTTCTTATTTTTGTGAAACACTAATACTAATCTATTAATGAATTATAAAACCTTTACTACTCCTAGGTTTTTTATTGTTTTCTCAATTATTGTAGCTGCAGCGCTCATGCGATTGCTACCACACTGGCCAAATTTTACTCCGGTGGCAGCCATGGCATTGTTTGCGGGAACCTATTTCGAGAGAAAGCAGTTTGCTTTCGCCATACCAATCGCTGCATTGTTTATCAGCGATCTCGTTTTGGGGTTTCACGCCCTCATGCCGGCTGTATATCTGAGTTTTGTTATCACGGTAGTTATCGGAGCCGCCATCCGTAAGCACGTCTCGGTGCGTAATGTTTTACTGGCCTCTTTTGCCTCAACGGTTATCTTCTTCCTGATAACCAACTTTGCGGCATGGCTGGCATTCCCATTTTATCCTCATAATTTTATGGGATTAATGGAGAGTTACATGGCGGGACTGGTGTTTTTTAACGATGGATCCCAGGGGATCTCATTCTTTATGAACGACATTCTTGGGACATTCTTCTTCAGTGCAGCATTCTACGGAGCCTACTACCTGGCTCATATGCGGTTTCCGGTTATTGACCGGTCAAGGTTCTAGGTAAAAAGCTCTTCATCCCTCTCCAGGAGAAGGATGGAATGCTGAGGGACAATAAAATACTTCTCTTCATTGAACATGATTTCAATGGCGCCTGTCTGTAGAAATATGGCGAGGTCTCCTTTTTTTGTTTGCAGTGGGATGTAACGTACATTCTCATCTGTAAGCTTCCATGGTTCACTCTCATCTTCTGCCTGAACAGGAATTGGATATCCTGGCCCGCATTTTACAACGAATCCTGTCAAGAGTTCCTCTTTCTCCTGATATCCAGGGGGTAAATAGAGCCCCGCTTTGGTCTTGTTGGAGATCTTCTTTGGTTTGATCAGAACCCTGTCACCAACAACTATAAGGTTCTGCAAATTACCTTCGGTTTGATTGCTCATAAAGAAGAATTTCTGACGTTCAAAGATATAAAATACGGTGGATTGAAACTCTGTGGATTCAGTAAATTTGGGTACTTTTGTGCCCGATGGGAGATATCATAAGATTATTATCAGAATCGGTAGCAAACCAGATTGCTGCAGGGGAGGTTGTACAACGACCGGCCTCCGCTGTAAAGGAGTTGTTGGAGAATGCCGTCGATGCTGGTGCAACTGATATTACGCTGATCATCAAAGATGCCGGGAAAACCCTGATCCAGGTTGTAGATAATGGCTGCGGAATGTCGGAACGGGATGCCCGTATGAGTTTCGAACGGCATGCAACTTCCAAGATTAAAAGCGCAAATGACCTCTTGGCAATCCGAACCCTTGGCTTCCGCGGCGAGGCACTAGCTTCTATCGCTTCCATCTCCCAAGTAGAGCTCAAAACAAAACGGACAGATGAAGAGATCGGGACCTGTATCCAGGTTCATGGATCAGAATTTATCTCTCAGGATGCAGCAAGTTGCAGCAACGGAACCTCTGTTACAATAAAGAACCTCTTTTACAACGTGCCAGCAAGGAGAAACTTTCTAAAAAGTAACACACTGGAGCTAAAGTACATCATGGAGGAGTTTAACCGGGTTGCCCTCGTTCACCCCGATATCAGTTTCAAACTGTATAACCAGGATAGGATCCTGATTCAACTTCCCCCTTCAAACCTGAAACAACGGCTGGTAACCTTGTTGGGGAGCTCTTATAACCAGCGGTTGATACCAGTTCAGCAGGAATCCCAACTGGTAAATCTGACAGGCTTTATTGGAAAACCTGAATTTGCTAGAAAAACCCGGGGTGAACAGTACTTCTTTGCAAATGGCCGGTTTATTAAAAATCCCTATCTGAACCATGCAGTTGAGAATGCCTTTCAGGAACTGATTATGAAGGATGCATACCCAACCTACTTTATCTATTTGGAGGTGGACCCCTCTTCCATCGATGTAAATATTCATCCTACTAAGACAGAGATCAACTTCCAGGACGCCAAGAGCATCTACGCTATCCTCAATGCAGCGATCAAACAATCTCTTGGAAAGTTTAACCTGATGCCTGCTCTCGATTTTGAGACAGAAAAATCCCTTGACCTTCCTCCTCTTCCCAAAGACCACCCTATTACTCCTCCTTCAATCAGGATAAACCCTGATTACAATCCGTTTGAGAAACAAACCAGACATCAAATGGAGTTCAACTACAATGTACCAGGAGGTGAACGGGGAGCCCATTTGCAGAAACTATTTGATCCGTTGAAAAAGATTCACCCGGGAGAGATGGAAATGCCTGAGCATGAAGAGGCTGAAAACGCCATTCTTCAGGTTGAGAACAAATTTTTGGTTACTCAAATCGCAAACGGAATTGTTGTAATAGACCAACAGGCGGCTCATGAACGAATCCTGTATGAAAAGTTCATTGAACAGGAAAAGAAAGGTTCAGATGGAGCACAAAAACTTCTTTTACCTCAAACTATTCAACTCTCGCCCGATGACGCACAAATGATCAAGGATCTTTTTGATCCTCTTCTGCTTGCAGGCTTTGAGGTCTCTGAATTCGGTAGTAATGCGTTTGTGGTCCATACAGTTCCTGCAGGCATTGAATCCTCTGAGATCCAGGCGTTGATAGAAGGAATACTGGAGTCCTACAAGAATGAAACCCATGGATTTAAAAACAGACAAGAACATCAATTGGCCAGGACCATGGCACGTAAACTTTCGGTCAGGCATGGGAAGAAATTAAGCCTGCGTGAATCGTCGGCTCTTGTTCAGGAGTTGATGAACTGTTCAACTCCTGATCTTACACCTGATGGAAAGCCGACTATATATCGACTGGATTTTGAAGATCTTGCGAAGAAATTTAAGCATACAAACTGAACTCTATGAGCTCTAATCAATATAGTCCTGCCGGCTTTAAACTGCTCCCTCCTGTTGTAAAAAACCTATTGATTATCAATGGGTTGTTTTACCTGGCAACCATGACCTTTGAACAGGCTTTCGGGATCGACCTTGTCAGGTTCCTGGGCCTTCATTATTTCCAGTCAGAATATTTCCAGCCCTATCAGTACGTTACCTATATGTTTCTTCATGCCAATTTCGGGCATATTCTGTATAACATGTTCGCACTATGGATGTTCGGATATCTGCTTGAAAATGTTTGGGGATCAAAACGATTCCTTATTTACTACATGATTACCGGAATAGGTGCAGCTATTATTCAGACCCTTGTCAACTGGTGGAATTTTTCTTCAATTCAGCAGGAAGCGCTTCTCTATGCTAATCAACCCACCCTCGATGCCTTTGTTGGATATGTCAAACACTACTTCCCGAGTTATTATGAGTATCATGATACCATTCGCAGCTTTATTACAGAATGGACGTTGAATCCTTCGAATCAGTCCTACGCAGGACAATCTGTTGATTATGTTAATCAATTGATCCAGCTTCAGATGAATGTCCCAACGATTGGGGCATCTGGAGCTGTCTATGGAATCCTATTGGCTTTCGGAATGATGTTCCCAAATATGTTGGTCTACGTCTATTTCCTTTTCCCGATCAAAGCAAAGTGGATTGTGATTATATACGGGGCCCTTGAGATCTTCTCCGGAATATCCAACAACCCAAGTGATAATGTTGCTCATTTTGCGCACCTTGGAGGAATGATCTTTGGGTTCTTTATGATTTATTACTGGAAGAAAAAAGCAAGTTTATAATTAACCGACTATTGAAATGAATATGAATCAATCACCATTTAACCCTCTTTCAGATGCCCGGAATTTTTTCAGATCAAAATCGGCATTATCTTATCTGGTGATCATTAATATATTAGTATGGATCCTCTTTCAGGTATTCCGGGTAATGGCTTTTCTGTTTGGTGACCCTGACTCTTCTACCGCCTTTTCCACCGTAGTTGACTACCTGGCTGTTCCTGCTTCCATTTCTACTCTTCTTTCTCAACCCTGGACTCTCTTCACCTATATGTTTCTTCACATAGGCATCTGGCATATTCTATTCAATATGTTATGGCTTTTCTGGTTTGGGCGCATCTTTCTGGAGTATCTTTCTGAAAAACAGATGATTTGGGTTTATATCCTGGGTGGACTGGCAGGAGCATCGGCATACATCTTTGCGTTCAATGTTTTTCCGGTATTTGCTCCTCAAATAGGAGTTTCTTATGCAATGGGAGCTTCGGCTTCTGTGATGGCAATCGTCACAGCTATCGCATTTTATGTACCTAATTATACCCTTTACCTTCTTTTTTTGGGAAGGGTAAAAATTGTATATATCGCAATAGCTCTTTTTGTTCTCGATTTTTTCACTATCCCTGGTGGGAATGCGGGAGGTCAGATCGCTCACATCGGAGGAGCGTTGCTGGGATATCTTTTTATTAAGTCTATCCGCCCCTCTTCGATCGCATCATTCAAAACCAAAGGCAACCTTTTATCCTGGATCGCACAACTATTTACAAAAAGAAAGAATAACCCAGCAAATAAGCGAACTGTACGAAGGCCAGTCACGGATGAAGAGTTCAATCAACAAAAAGCCCAACAACAAAAACGAATCGACCTGATTCTTGAAAAGATCTCCAAAGGAGGATATGACAGCCTAACCAGGGAGGAGAAGGAGTTCCTTTTCAAATCATCAGGGAAATACTGATCTTCGCATGGGGACCACACAAAAGAAGTCATGGTTTATCCTGATCAATCTTCTACTGATCTTTAACTTTCTGGCAGTTATTGCCATTTTATGCTCTTATGGGGCTCAATACATCGATCCTCGAGACTCCTGGTTGTTTGCTCTCTTCGGACTTCTTTACCCTTACCTCCTAATGCTCAACATTTGTTTTGTCATTATATGGCTCTTTCTCAGAAAAAAATATTCACTAATCTCTCTATGCACAATTCTGCTTGGTTGGCCTCAGATTAGTGCCATGATAACCCTACCATCGGATAACCCTGTCTTACTTCCAGGCCAGAACATTAATTTGACCACTTGGAATGTACATGGTTTTGCAGGACGGAATAATTTTATAAGCGGAAGTGTAAGATCTGAAATCATTGAATACATAAGCGCTGAGAACCCCGATTTGCTATGCTTTCAGGAGTTCCATATACACGAAGCAGATTTTATCCCCGTTCTTCGAAGGATGTCTAATGCATGGGCATTGCCATACGATTACGAAAAAGATTATTATAATCCTGATCATGAAAATGGGTTTAACGGTATTGCCACCTTTTCAAGATACCCGATCATTCATAAAGGATACCTGGAGCAACAACCAAAAAAATGTTTTGGAATTTATACGGATATATGCCTGGGAAAAGATACAATACGAATTTTCAATGTCCACCTGGCATCCCTGAGACTTGGTCAAAAAGATGTTGATTTCTACTACCAGCTTAAAAAAACGGAAACAGAAAATATTGACCTGAAAGCAGGGCTCTTCAGTATTCTGAAAAAATTGAAACAAGCTTTTCTCATTCGTGCAGCTGAGACTGATGTACTGATTAAAGCCGTTGGTCAATCTCCGTATCCCGCGATAATCTGCGGTGACATGAACGACTCACCATTTTCATACACCTACCGTCAACTAACTATTTCACTTACAGATGCTTACCATGAGGCTGGAGAGGGTTTCTTTGGCAGCACCTATGACGGAGCGATGCCAAATTACAGGATAGATTACATCCTTTATAATAAACATTTCAAAGCATTTTCCTATAAAAAAGCTGACGTCAATTTCTCGGATCACTACCCGGTTTCAGGGCTTATCATGGTTGTAAAATAATCGAATGGAGTTTAATCTTACAAGTGAGTTTCAACCAACCGGAGACCAGCCTGAGGCTATCAGGCAGTTAGTTGAGGGATTAAACCGGGGTGATGATTGCCAGGTACTCCTTGGGGTTACCGGATCAGGGAAGACCTTTACCGTCGCAAATGTCATCCAGCAAATCAAACGACCGACTCTTGTCCTTAGTCACAACAAGACCCTTGCTGCTCAATTATATGGAGAGTTTAAACAGTTTTTCCCTGACAACTCAGTTGAATTCTTCGTCTCTTACTATGACTATTACCAACCGGAAGCCTATATTCCTATTACAAACACATACATTGAAAAAGATCTTTCTATCAATGAGGAGATAGAAAAACTCCGGTTAAGTACATCCTCCTCCCTTTTATCCAGACGCCGAGATATCATCGTGGTCTCGTCGGTATCATGCATTTATGGGATTGGAAATCCAGATGACTTCGCCAGCAATGTAATCCACATAAAACAAGGGGATCATTTTAGCAGGAATAAATTTTTACTCTCACTGGTAAACAGCCTTTACGCCAGGACTGAAGGAGATTTTACCCGTGGTTGTTTCCGGGTTCGCGGTGATACGGTCGATATTTTTCCTGCTTACCTCGATTTTGCATATCGGATCATTTTCTGGGATGATGAAGTTGAGAGCCTGGAATCGTTTGATCCTTTTTCAGGCCGGAGAATTGATCATCACGAATTCTTAAATATTTATCCGGCCAATATTTTCGTTACCTCTCCTGATAAAATGAAAAATGCCTTAGTTGATATCCAGGACGATCTGATAAAGCAATGTGCGTTTTTTAGAGAAAACGGAAAGGAGTTTGAAGCAAAACGCCTTGAAGAACGTGTCTCCTATGATATTGAGATGATGCGGGAACTTGGTTATTGTTCGGGAATTGAAAACTATTCCCGTTATTTTGATGGCCGTAAACCAGGTTCACGCCCCTTCTGCCTTCTCGATTATTTTCCTGATGATTATTTGATGGTGGTCGATGAGAGTCATGTAACCATGCCACAGATACGTGCGATGTTTGGAGGCGACAGGTCCCGGAAACAAACGCTCGTGGAGTATGGCTTCAGGTTACCCTCTGCCATGGATAACCGCCCCCTGAAATTCGATGAGTTTGAACGCATGACGACTCAGATGCTCTTCGTCAGCGCAACTCCAGCCGATTATGAGCTACAACGATCTCATGGGGTGGTGGTTGAGCAGGTGATCAGACCAACCGGATTGCTGGATCCCCGGGTTGAGGTTAAACCAAGTCAGAACCAAATAGATGACCTTCTCGAGGAGATTAACATCAGGGTACAGAAGCATGAGCGCGTGCTGGTAACTACGCTGACTAAACGCATGGCAGAAGAGCTGACAAAATACCTGACCAGGCTTTCTGTCAACGCACGGTACATTCACTCTGATGTGGATACGTTGGAACGTGTTGAGATCCTGCGTGATCTGAGAATGGGGAAATTCGATGTGTTGGTTGGTGTAAACCTGTTACGAGAGGGACTTGATCTTCCGGAAGTGTCATTGGTTGCTATTCTGGATGCAGATAAAGAGGGATTTCTGCGATCAGAGCGCTCACTAACTCAAACTGCTGGTCGGGCCGCCAGGAATCTGAACAGTACTGTAATTCTCTATGCGGACAAAATAACAGATTCGATGCAACGAATGATGGATGAAACAAACCGCCGAAGGATCAAGCAGATAGAATACAATACTAAGTACCATATTACTCCAACGCAAATCATGAAAAGCACTCAGGATATCCTTGGCCAGACTGCAGTTGCAAACACTAAAGGCGGGATAGGTGGGATTTACCATGATCAACAATCAATGGGTACGGCTGCTGATCCCCTGATATCTTATCTTTCCAAAGATAAACTCCAAAAGCTATTAGCAACCACGCGCAAAGCAATGGAAGACGCTGTCAAAGAGCTTGATTTTATTGAGGCTGCACGCTTAAGGGATGAGGCAACCCAGATCCAGCAACACCTTGACGCAAAATAACATCATAGTAATCGCAATGAGGTTGGTCAATAACTTTCGATGTTTGTTAATATCTATTTTCTCCTTTTTACCTTATTTCCAATATATTTGCTTACAAAAATAAAGATCTTTCATGAAGAAGAAGATCCTTGCGATTGATGATGAAAAGAGTATTCGGTTCATCATCGAAAATACATTCAATAAAGATTTTGATGTAACGACCATGTCCAATGGCATGGATGCTCTTTTCTACTTACAATCGGGGAATATTCCTGACGTTATTATTTGCGACCTGGAGATGCCGGTTTTAAATGGAATTGAATTCGTTAAACGTCTTCGTGAAAGTGGTTTCTTTGAAGAGATACCCCTGATCATGTTATCCGGGAAAGAGGAGAGTGCTGACAAGATCAGATGCTTTGAGATGGGAGCCGATGATTATGTTCTAAAGCCTTTTAATCCTCGAGAATTACTTGCACGGATCAAACGACGGCTTGAAACAAAGCAATTGTACTCACAACAACGAATGGACTAGGCAAATATGGAGGAAACTCCGGTAAAAAAATTAGATATTTTATACATCGGAAACGATGAGGCCACGATCAAATCCTTTCAGGAGAGTGACCTCGTTAATTTAATTGTTATGCCTAATGGCCTTACTGCAATGTATTGGTTGACAGATCATGAATTCAGGTTGTTTAACTTTGATACCAATGCCGAACAGGCTACTGTTTATCGTGAAACCAAACTGATTGATGCTATCCTATGTGAGACTAAGCTTCCAGGGATGAAAGGTCTTGCATTTTATCGCAAACTTAGACTTCATAACATCTATACAAAGATTCCATTTATCCTTCTTGCGGTTTGCCTTGAAGCTGATATCTCTGAAGAGGCAATGGATGTTGGCGTTGACGACTACTACCATTCCCGCTATACTCCAGAGAGAATTTATAACCGGATTCTTTTTCTAAAAATATTTAAAGCCGATTTTGTCGCAAATTCACTTGACTCTCTCATCGATCATGATCTGGCAGCATACAAAACACCACTTCTAAAAAGAAGTTTCGATATCGTTGTCGCACTCTTTGCTTTGATTCTCTTATCGCCGGTAATCCTGATCACAATGCTTGCCATCCGGTTGGAATCGAAAGGGAAAGTATATTACTTTTCCAAACGTGTTGGAGCGAATTATAAGATATTCGACTTCTATAAATTCCGCTCAATGTACCATGATGCCGATAAGCGTCTTAAAGATGTGGCTCATCTTAACCAATATTTAACTGATACGGTTGAAGAATCCTGTGTGGAATGCGCCAAATTACCTGAAGGAGAGCATTGTACACCAATGGTCTATTATGATGGACTAGAAATTTGCGAACGATTGGCCAATAAGCGGAAAAGTGCCAGGAAAGCTTTTTTGAAAATTGTCAATGATCCGCGGATCACAAAGGTCGGTAAGGTTATTCGTAGAACCAGCATCGATGAACTTCCTCAGTTATTAAACGTCCTGAAAGGTGATATGTCAATAGTCGGGAATCGCCCATTGCCCTTAAACGAAGCTGAAGCCCTAACTAAAAAGAAGTGGAGCAGGAGGTTCAAAGCAGCAGCTGGATTAACAGGTCTGTGGCAGATTAAAAAACGTGGAAAAAGTGGAGTAATGTCTGAAGAAGAACGGTTTACTTTGGATAATTTTTATGCAGAAAAAAACTCTTTTTGGGGCGATGTTATTATAATTATTAAAACATTCGGTGCATTATTTCAGAAGGAGAATGTTTAAAGAATAGAAATACATGTTGGGGAAAGTTAAAATATTTGGCATTTTATTCATCTTGGTCATCCTAGCAACAGCTGGAATTTCACAAGTGAAAGATACTACATTAACATTCAATCCGGTTGTTGACGATATTACATTACGTATACCAGTTCTGGATGATCTGATTGACTCCGCAATCATACATTCTCCGCTTTTAAAATCATACGATGCTTTAACGTATATTTATAGATATGAAACCAAGACTGCTCGGCGTCAATGGATGGAAAACCTATTTTTTGACACGCATATCACTAGTGACTATTATGATGGATTGACAAATAATACGTCCAATTATGGAGATGCTAACATCACACTTTCCACCCAAGACAATTTCCGGACCTATGTAGGACTTCAAATTCGAATGCCTTTGGATGATGTGTGGGATCGCAGAAACCGTGTGAAAACGGCAAGGAAATGGGTAGAGAAAACCATCTCTGAACGTGATGAAGAAATACTGGTGATCAGAAAAGCAATCATTGAGCAATACAATAAATTGATTATCAACCAACGGATATTAAAAATTGCAAATGACAACCAGATATACATGTCACTTCAAATGGCTATGGCAGAAAGAGATTTTGTAAATGGACAGATAACTCTTTACGAACTTTGCCGGTTGAATGAAATGAACCGTAAATCTGTGTACGATTTTGAGACTGCAAGAATTGACTTTTATAATGCATATATGATATTACAAGAGTTAGTTGGGATCAAATTTAATGTAATAAATTCGATCGAATAATGACGCTTATCCACTTTATAAATATTCTGCAGAGGAGGATCCTCTTGATCATCTTAGTGCCCCTCTTTCTAGCTGGTTCCGTCTATATCTTTACACGGAAACAAGCTCGGTCATACATGTCCGAAACTACTATCTATACAGGTGTTGGATCGGGTTATTCTGTTCAGCAGCAATCTACGCGAGATTTTATGACAAATACCATCGCATATGATAACCTCATCAACCTGATTAACGCAAGACAAACCCTTGAAGAGGTCTCTGTCCGATTACTCGCCCAAGAACTCCTATTGGACAATTATGATCCAAAGTATATTCAGCAGCAAAATTACGAAGCGTTGATGGAGTCTGTCCCACCGGAGATTATTCAAATTGTTAGAAAATATAAGAGAAGTCAACGAAAGCAATATTACCAACCACCCCAAAAGACCTCTGATCTCAATTCGGATGACTCAGACGGACCATCCGCTTCACCTCTAAGAGGGAGTGTTAGTTCTGACCCAAAGAATTCAAAACCACAAGGATATCACATTGTGAAGATTGGTGAAACATTGTATGCTCTTGCCAAACGATACCGTATCAGCGTTGAAGAATTGATGAGTCTTAACGATTTAGAATCATACGAATTATCTGCTGGACAACGGATTCGTATCAATAATCAAATTGCTTCCAATTCTTCTCTGATTGAACCAAACCCGTATCCCGCGGCAAATACTGCTTCAAAAGACACATTTTCAGATGACTACACAGGAGAAATAGATGAAAAACCCTTGATTACAAGAACCTGGATCTCGGATTCCCCATCACATTCTGATGCTGATTCGACATCTCAGAATGAATTGCTGATCAAGGAACTTATGAAGTATGCAGCATCCAATGATTACAACTGGATATACCAGATGTGGAGTTCAGACAATAAATTCTATAGTATTAAAGCGTTATCTGCTGTATCGATAAACAGAATCCAGAGCAGCGACCTGATAAAAGTTTCCTATACATGTCAAGATCCGGGTATTTGTCAGCAAACCCTCATTTTTTTGACCGAAACCTTTATTCGGAATTATAAGCGCCTGAAACAAAATCAGACAGATGCTGTCATCGCCTATTTTAAAAGCCAGGTTGAAGACGCCATGCGACGGCTGAATAACGCTGAAAGGCAATTGCTGCAATTTAATGAGAAGAACAGTATCATTAATTATTATGAACAAACGAAAGCAATTGCCATCAGTAAAGAAGACCTGGATGTTTCCTATCAAAATAAACAAATTGCTTATGCAGCTGCCGACGCAGCTATCAAGATTATCGAAAAAAAACTTGAAACACATGCCAGACTAACATTGAATTCAAGCTCTCTCCTTGCACTAAGATCAGAACTTTCGAATGTGACGATGGAGATTGTCAATCTTGAGATTGACTTGGGGAATGACTCGGCTTCTATTATTCAACTAGCTCAGCTTCAGGATAGAGCTACAGAGTTAAAATCCAAAATCCGGGATATTATCGACCGATTGACCATGATCACCAGCTCTGTGGAAGGACTCCCGTTGAAGGATCTTTTATACGCCTGGTTAAATAATGTCATAGCCTATGAAGAAAGTAAAGCTGCATTACGTGTTTTAGCTGAGCGGAAACGGTATTTTCAGCAGACATACGAAATCTTTGCCCCTCTGGGTGCGGAGATGAAACGTATTGAAAGACTTATCGGAGTAACAGAAGAAGAGTTTTTACAGCTACTCCACGACTTGAATCTTGCAAAACTGCGGCAACAAGATGATGAACTTTCTACGAATCTGAAGGTAGTCGACCCCCCTTATTATCCATTGCATCCGCTAAGTTCGAAAGCGATGCTTCTAGTATTGGCTGCCGGAGTGATTGGCTTTGTCTTGATCATCGCTCTCTTACTGGCTTTGGAATTCTTTGATCTTACCATCAAAACACCAGAAAGAGCTGAACGGTTTATCAAATTAAAAATAGCAGGAGTATACCCACAGATCATCCAGAAATTCGTTACGGAAGCATATGAAATGATCCTTTCCAGACTAATAGAAATGTTAGTTCAGAATATCAAACTGACTGTGCTGCAGAATAATGGAAATCAAAGTAAAAAGCCAATACTTATTTTACTTTTCAGTACGCGGGATACAGAAGGAAAAACCACTATCGGAGTCGAGATTACCAGAAAATTAAAATCGTTCGGAGAAAATGTCCTTTATCTGAATTATGTTAAAGAACAAAGTCCGAATCATTCATTTTTTAATAATGAAGCCCTAATCCCATCAGAGGATGAAGCCCAATACATCATCAGGGAAAACTTTTTTGAAGCAAGAGAGGTACAAGACCTTATTCCTGGATTGGATCAAACTCTCCTTGACGAATTCAACTATATTCTTGTTGAGATTCCTTCTTTGATCAATAATATGTATCCTCTTGAGTTCATCAAATCATTTGACATCTCTCTTTTAGTGGTTAGAGCTAACCGATCCTGGACCACCGCGGATGCCATTGCACTTAAAACCTTTACGGATATAAACATTCATAGTGTAAAGATTGTTCTGAATGGTGTTGAAATGATGTACATGGACGCTATCCTGGGAGAGCTGCCCAAATCGAGATCCAGGTTTCGACGAACCTTAAAACGTATCCTTACATTACGTTTTAGCGAAAAAACCTTGATTTAACAACAACGATACATTTCTGATTAATTTAACTTCGTGGGTCATCAGGTAAAGATAGCGGTTCAAAAGCTAACCAAAGATCACAACTTTCTTTCACTTGCGGCTAATATTACTGGCGCAGCAGCTGGTTTGCTGTCATTTATTTTATTGACAAGAGTCTTATCCATCGATGATTTTGGGAAATGGATACTGTTCATTACACCAGCTGGTTTTGTGGATATGTTCAGACTTGGTCTAATACGGGAAGCGATCGTACGATTTCTTGCGGCTCCGAGTCCCTCAGAACGGAAATACTACCTTGGATCCAGTTGGTTTTTAGGACTTACTATTTTATTGGGTGTCTCAATTATCTTGTGGACCGTCATTGCTATTTTTCCAAAAGAGATTCAATCCAGTGGGTACGATGAATTCTTTTATTGGTACCCTCTTTATGGGCTGGCCTGTATGCCTTGGCATATCGCCTGGGCGATCCTTCAAGCCGAGCTCGAATTTGCAAAAATTTTCTGGCTTCGGTTTTTTAATTTATGTTCTTTTCTCCTGATCCTTTTGTTGGGTTATTTTCTTTTCCCGATTAATATTCGGTTTGCAATAATCCTCTTGATCCTCTCTCATGGTTTTACATCTCTTTTTTGCTTATTTAGAAAATGGACAGGGATCGAATTTATGCGATACATCTCCAAAGAAAAAGTGAAAGTACTCCTCGCATTTGGTCAATTTTCGATGGCTACACGAATCGGCAGCAGCCTGCTGAAGGGAGCCGATAGTCTGATCATCGGCCTAAGTGTATTCTTGGGGCCAGCCGGAGTAGCCATCTATGCGATTCCACTGAAGTATTTGGAATTCGTTGAGATTCCATTAATTAGCTTTGCCACTACAGCATTCCCAAAATTATCAAAAGTCTCTATTGAAAATAACATTGATGAATTCAAAAAACTGTTCTATGAGTATACTGGTGCTATTATTTATCTTTTTATCGCCATTGCATTATTCAGTTTCTTATTCGCTAAACCTTTCATCACCATCCTGGGAGGACCACAGTATCATGCATTACTTCCTGAGATCTCTCTAATTCTTTATGTTTTCATTATATTTGCACTAATGCTTCCATTGGACCGCTTTACCGGGGTTGCGCTGGATAGTCTTAACAGACCGCAGAAAAATTTTTATAAGATCCTGTTTATGGCTGGGGCAAATATAATTGGAGATTTTGTCGTTGTGTTCGGGTTTCATGCCCTCTTTCCTTCCATGTCGGCAACTACTCTATTATTCTTCGTAGCTTGTGTCTCCATTCTGTTTAATTGCATCGGATTGGTGGTAGGATACCACTATCTGAAACAGGAAATAGATATCTCTTTCCTTAAGATATTCACATCAGGGTTTTACCTCTATAAAGAATACACCAACAAAATCCTTCTAAAAATAAAGCGACGATAGAAATGTGAATTACAACCAGATCTTACAACCTACGGGATCAGAAAAAACAAACAGTCCCATTATATTTGGCTCCATCCTTATCGTAGCGATTGGTGTGGGATATATCATTGCCAAAGGTGGATTTCAGGTTGCTGCGATTCTGGTTGCTCTTCCTTTTCTCGTCATTTCCCTCAACAGGTTAATATTTAAACCTGAACTTGGACTTACAGTTGCATTTATTATCAATTTTATCATCCTGGGGATTACCCGGTACATCCCGTTTACTTCAGGCCCTCTAATGGATATAATTCTGATCGTTACCTACATCGCTATCTTCTTTCATTACTTTGACAAAAAGTTAAGTCTCAAACCCCTTAACAACGAACTTGTCTATTTCTCAATTATCTGGTTTGTATATCTCTGTGCTGAATTTTTCAATCCTGAAGCCATAAGTAAAACTCTCTGGTTTGTTGCTGTTAGGGGACTCGGATTTTATATGATGGCCGTAATTCCACTTGTTATTCTTCTGTACAATGACCCTAAGCATTTAAAAAAATTTCTATATATATGGGCAATCTTCTCCATTTTGGGAAGTATAAAAGCTTACATGCAGATGAATATAGGGCCTGATCCCTGGGAACAACGATGGCTTGATCAGGGCGGTGCTGTTACCCATATCCTCTTAGGAAATCTTCGGGCCTTTTCATTCTATTCAGATGCTGGACAATTTGGTGCCGCTCAAGGACATATAGCTCTCGTTGCTGCAATTATTTCGATTTACGAAGAGCGATTATCAATGAAAATCTTCTGGTGGATCACGATGATTGCTGGATTCTATGGGATGGCAATGTCGGGAACCCGGGGAGCAATTTCTATCCCTTTTGCAGGATTTGCTCTCTACCTGGTTGTCCGTAAAAACTTTAAAGTATTACTTATCGGAGCTCTCATATTGGCCCCTGTCTATGCTTTTTTCAAGTTTACAACAATTGGCAATACCAACTACCAGATATACCGGATGCGAACTGCGTTTGCGGCTGAAGATGATGCTTCCTATCAGGTTCGCATCAATAATCAGATTATTTTTGAATCCTATTTGAAAACTAGACCTTTTGGAGGTGGCGTTGGACATGCAGGAGATAAAGCCTTGCGTTATACACCGTATGCTTTTCTTGCCACTGTAGCCACTGATAGTTGGTTCGTGTTAATTTGGGCAGAGACAGGTATCATTGGATTATTCCTCCATATGTTTATCATCTTCTATATTCTTGGGAAAAGCATATATATTGTTATGTTTGAGATTAAGAGCCGAGAACTTTTTGGGATAGAAGCAGCTTTACTATGTGGATACTTTGGTGTCATTCTTTCAAGTTATGGGAATGCTGTATTAGGACAATTCCCCACTGGATTGATTGTGTATACTTCTATGGCATACATGTTTATGGGGCCGGCATTGGATAAAAAGTTTTTATTTTTGGAAGCATCCAAGCAGAAATCATGACTTTTTATTTGATAAACATAATGAACTCGATCGTTATCATAGAAAAATATTTTTCATGGTAGGCATATTAGTATATATCGTTATTGGCTTTTTCCTTTTTACACCTATTGGTTATCTGGCTGCCTATTATCAGTTTAAACATAAGAATAAGTCGGAAGCTCAGAAGGATGAAGATTATTCTATTGACTCTGATCGACCTATATAGGCAATCTTACACGTAGATAATGAACCTGGAAATAAGCATACAGCCCCCATTGGTTTCTGTCATCTCAGTCAATTATAATCATGCTCAGGTGACTTGTGACATGCTGGATTCCCTCTATAAATGTAGTTATCCCAGTCTTGAAGTGATTGTTATTGATAATGGTTCTCCTGATGATGACCCTTCCATTATTAAAGAGAAGTTTCCCCAAGTACTTTACGTTGAAACAGGCGAGAATCTAGGCTTTGCAGGTGCAAACAATCTTGGCATCTGCTTGTCAAAAGGGAAATATATTTTGTTGCTTAACAATGATACTATCGTTACTCCAAACTTCCTTGAACCTCTCGTAAACAAAATGGAATCTGATCCCGCAATTGGGGCTGTCAGTCCTAAGATCCGGTATTACTATCTCCCCGATACAATTCAATTTGCAGGTATGACCCCGATTAATTCCTACACCGTCAGAAGTCGCGCGTATGGGCACATGGAGAAAGATGTTGGACAATTTGACCAGGATCGAATCTCTGCTTATGCTCATGGAGCTGCTATGATGGTATCAAGAAAGGTTGTTGAAGAGATAGGGTTAATGTCACTCTCTTTTTTTCTCTACTATGAAGAACTCGATTGGGGGTTCAGAATCCGGAAGGCTGGGTATAAGATTTATTATGTTTATAATTCCATGATCTACCATCTTGAATCAGTAGCCACAGGCAAACAAAGTCCATTTAAAACCTACTACCTAAATCGCAGCCGCCTACTCTATATGCGACGTAATGTAAGAGGAGCAAAATCAATCATTCCTATTCTATTTCAGCTAATTGTTGCTATCCCGAAAAATATGGTTCAATTTTTATTTCAGGGACGTATTGACCTCTTCCGGGCCTACTGCAGAGCTGTAGGCTGGCAGATTCGAACAGCGTTCCAACCATTCATTCACAAACATCCAACATGCTGATCAGGAAGAGATTGACAAGATACCCTCTCGTCTCCATTGTTGCAGTGAACTACGATCATCCTGAAGTAACATGTGAATTCATCGAATCTCTTCATCGGATCTCGTATCCGAACATTGAGGTCATCATTATCGACAACAAATCCCCAAATGATAACCCTGATTGTATAAAAGAACGGTTTCCGAATGTCATTCTATACAAAAGTAATATCAACTGGGGCTTTGCTGGTGGCAACAACCAAGGAATTATGCGTGCGAAAGGTGAATATGTATTCCTGCTAAACAATGATACTGTTGTCGATCCTAATTTTCTTGAACCCTTAGTTGAAAAACTTGAAAACAATCCACGAATTGGTGCTATTAGTCCCAAAATCCGATTCTATTATGATCCTCAAATTATTCAGTATGCTGGGTTCTATCCAATTAACCGCTATACGGTTCGAAATACATCTATCGGCTACAGGGAGAAGGATAAAGGCCAATACGATCAGGAGTATCAAACAGCTTACGCTCATGGAGCCGCAATGATAGTCCCGATGAAGGTGATCAAAGAGATTGGACTGATGTCTTATATATTTTTTCTCTATTATGAAGAGGCTGATTGGTGTTACAGGATAAAAAAAGCAGGTTATGAGGTTTGGTATAATGGCAACTCACTGGTATTTCACAAGGAATCTATCTCGACTGGAAAGTTAAGCACTCTGAAGACATACTATTTAAACCGTAACCGTCTGGTTTTCATGCGAAGGAATATTACCGGAAAAGATTTCTATATAGGAATCATTTATCAGCTATGTATCGCGATCCCAAAAAATATCTTCGTCCTTTTATTGAAACTCAGGTTGGGGTATGTTCATGCTTATCTCCGGGCATTGGGTTGGCATCTCAAGAATGCATTCAACAAAGAAATCCATAACAATCCTACCTTGTAATCTGAATGTGCAAATTCGTTAATTCAGGATCTTTTTTTCTTTCAAGAACGCATTCAATTTTCTTGCATATTCCTTATTCGCTTTTGCATTTGGATGACCATCATAAGGTTCATTCGTATAATTATTATTGATATTGATAACAGAAATATCGGTAGTTGGGATTTGGTGCGCATTACAGAAATCCAGCATCTCCAGGGTATTTTCATCATGCACAATCCCAGCCACAACAAAAATAATACCATCTTGCTTACAAATATCATTCATTTTCAGAATAATAGCCTTTGTAACCTCATGGCTATTTGAGAATTTAGCATCGAGATAGTTATAGACCTTTTCCAGGAAATTGATCAATGCTGAGTACCTATTCAAAGGCCAACCCTTATATGAATCAAAAACTGGTTTATAGATGACCACCTCTCCTTTCTCGTCCAGTTTGGCATATGGATAGATGTTCTCCCCCAATAGATTGTATGTAAGCGCCGATTTTCGTTGCATGGCCCGGAACGTATTCCGTATGTCATGAAATGCGCCATAGGCAAGAATAACAACTTTTGGTTTAGTTTTTATTTCGAGATCTTTCTCAAGTTGAAGCAGAGAATGAACGGTTCCATATCCATTTACACCATAATTAATAACTTCGTATCCAGGATTTTTTTGTTGTAACCCCCAGCAATAAGTATCTGAATCATTGATCGACCAGCCATAGGTACAGGAACACCCAAATACCCATATTTTATCTTTGTCCTGATAGATGGAATCTTCTTCAATCGGGTGAGTAATGCGATGCGTTGCACTGTCATTTGTAACCGTGAAAACAAATTTCTCTTTCAGGGTAACCTCATAGTGTCCTGGATAGTTAGTATATCCGAGATAGGGATCTGGTTTGAAGAATTTCCCTCCAGGTTCAACGGTTGCAGCAGTCCGAGTTCCATGATACTCTGGTTGAAAACCTATCAACCTGACGCCAATCTCACCTATCGCAAAAAGAAAGATAAAAACGATGAATAGATAGATGATTCTGAATCCAGTTTTCCTAGAAATTATATGCATAATCACCAAATATTTTCCATATCCTGGGATGTAAAAAGGATATTGCGGGGAATATAGATTGTTTGGTTTTTAGGCTTTCCAGTCTTCAGCATATCCTTATTGAATAACCTGTATAAGAAGGCGATAGGAACCAGAAAAAGGAAGAAAACGACACCCATAACTAGTGTCGAAACAACTTTCCCCAATAGTTTTGAGAACTCAAGCCACACCCAGCTATATGCTTTGGCAATGCCAGGAAAAAGTAGTCCAATTACTGCAAAACCCAAGGAGATATAGAGTAATAACTTTATGTCTGAAATTAAATAGATAATTACTAAAATGCTAGAGAAAACCAAGGTTGTCTCTATTGCTTTTTCTTTCGAAATTTTCATATTAAAAGAGTGTATAAATAAATGGAGCCAAGGCAGAACTGCCACCGAAAATAATGAGTAATCCCAATAGGATAATGATAAAAATAACCGGTGCGAGCCACCATTTTTTTCGTTCCTTGAGGTATTTCATCAGATCTCTAAGAAATTCCATATGATCATGATTTATTGTTAATCCAGTGCAAAACTCTCTTTTTCCCTAATTTTCTCCTTGGCATAGGTTTGGTGATTCTTATCAAAAAGAAAATTATTCATGACCAGGTAATCCATTTCTGTGCTCATAAAGCACCTGTAAGCATCTTCGGGCGTACAAACGATAGGCTCTCCCCTGACATTGAAACTTGTATTGACAATCACGCCATACCCACTGATCTTTTTGAAAGCATCAATCAGCTTCCAGAATCTCTCATTGGTCTCTTTATGAACCGTTTGAAGGCGTGCCGAATAATCAAGATGCGTAACAGAAGGAATATCTGATCTAAGAAAATAGAGCTTCTCCTTCAGTGGAAGCTCATGGTAGTTCTCCGGAAGATCAATCCTTCTCTCCTTATTCACGTAATCAATTAGGAGCATATAGGGGGAGGGATATTGCAATTCAAAAAAGTCCCCAACGCTATCCATGTTGACTGCAGGAGCAAATGGACGAAATCCCTCCCTGTATTTTATTTTCAGGTTCAATTTTAATTGCATCTCCGAGTTCCTGGCATCCCCAAGAATACTTCTGTTCCCAAGAGCACGTGGACCAAATTCCATCCTGCCCTGAAACCATCCTACAACATTGCCTTCGGCAATTAATTCGGCGGTTAGACGAGATAAATCATCAAAGGACTCATAATTTGTGTACACTGCACGGTACTTTTTAGCTACCTTCTCAATATCAATATCTGAAAAAGCAGGTCCGAGATATGATCCTGACATCGCATCATGGCTCCCATCCGCTTGTCTCTCATTTTTAGCATAGATGTAATATGCCGCGAGGGCTGCTCCAACAGCTCCACCGGCATCCCCAGCCGCAGGTTGAATAAAAATATCTTCAAATAAACCGGAGCGCAAGAGTGCTCCATTTGCCACACAATTTAGTGCAACGCCCCCGGCCAGACATAATTTGGAGGCTCCGGTCAACTTTTTAACCTCTCCTGCCATTTGTAGCATGATCTCTTCTGTCACCACCTGTATTGCATAGGCAAGGTCGCAGTGTTCCTGCAACAACTCCGATTCAGGTAGTCGCCTCTCCATGTTAAACAGTTGTTGCCATTTTTTATCCTTTATCATCGTGAGACCCGTGGCATAGTTGAAATAGTCCATGTTCAGCCAGACTGATCCATCACTCTGAATTTCAAGGATATGATTCTTTATAAGGTCAATATAGTTTTTTACCCTTTCTGAACCAGGATTTCCATATGGAGCCAACCCCATCAATTTGTATTCGCCCGAATTCACTCTGAATCCAAGGTAATAAGTGAACGCGGAATACAATAACCCAACAGAGTGGGGAAACCTAAGCTCACGAAGCATTTCGATCTGGTTCCCTTTTCCCATACAGATCGACGCTGTCGCCCACTCACCAACGCCATCAATTGTTAAAATTGCGGCTTCCTGGAATGGTGATGGGAAAAAAGCGCTGGAGGCATGAGATAAGTGATGCTCGGGAAAGAGGAATTTCGTCTTTTTTGTGTCAATCTTACCCATTTTCTTCAATTCGTCACGCATCGCCTTCTTCAGAAACAATTTTTCGTTTACCCAGGTAGGGATTGATGTATAAAAGGATTTAAACCCTTTAGGAGCGAAATGATAATAGGTCTCTAACAAACGTTCAAAATGCAACAGTGGCTTCTCATAAAAAACAATGTAATCCAAATCACTGATAGCAAGACCTGAATGATCTAGGCAGAATTCAATAGCATGTAAAGGAAACCCAGCATCCTGTTTTTTCCTTGAAAACCTCTCTTCCTGGGCTGCTGCTTCAATTTTTCCATCGATCACAATGGCAGCAGCACTATCATGGTAAAACGCAGAAATCCCTAAGATATTCATAATATTCTTTTATACCAGAACAAAATTAAGATATTTTTTACTTTTTCCCAGGATAATATTTTGAAGACTGTTTTTGTAACTTTACAAGCGACATTTGGTATAACTTTTCATAAACCGGGGGAAATGGGTATTCAGATAATTTCAATAGCAATCCAAATCGTCCAGATCGTGATATTCTGCTATATTGGGTTCGGGACATTGTATATTTTTATCTTCTCTATTGCAGGGTTGTTCAAGTACAGATCGAAAGAGACTGAGAAAGAAACCCCTCCTCGTATCGCTGTCCTGATCCCTGGATACAAAGAAGATCTGGTTATTATTGAAGCTGCCTCCGATACAATCAAACAGAATTATCCTCTAGACCGTTTTGACATCATCATTATCGCTGATTCATTTCAGGATGCAACTATCCAGGCATTAAAATCAATCCCGGTTCAAGTAATTGAGGTGTCGTTTGAGAACAGTACCAAATCAAAAGCGCTTAACAAAGCAATGGCGCAGCTTCCTGATAACTTTTATGATATTGTCATAATTTTAGATGCCGACAACCTAATGGAGAAAGACTTCCTGTATAAAATTGCCAGGGCTTTCACACCAAGATTTATAGGCATCCAGGGGCATCGGGTAGCCAAAAATACCAATACTGCTTTTGCTATATTGGATGCAATCAGCGAAGAGATTAACAACCATATTTTCCGAAAGGGGCATCGTGTCCTTGGCTTTTCATCAAGCCTGATTGGGTCGGGAATGGCCTTCAACTACACATTTTTCAAGAAACTCATGAGCAATGTTCTGGCCATTGGGGGATTTGATAAAGAGATCGAGTTGAAAATGCTTGGCGACGGGCTAAAACTTGAATACCTGAAAGATGCATACATCTTCGATGAAAAAGTACAGGCCCCTGAAGTATTTATCAAACAACGAAGGAGATGGTTGTCGGCGCAGATGCATTATTCCAAGTACCTTTTAAAATCGATACGACAATTGATCACCAAGGGAAATCTGGACTTTTTCGATAAATCCATTCAGATGCTGCTCCCCCCCCCGAATCCTCCTAATCGGGATTTTACCGCTGATTGTTCTTCTTTCTGTATTTGTAAACTCCCAGATGTTTACCTGGATGTGGATTGGTATGTTGGTGGGTTGCTACCTTGCCATCGCATGTGCTATTCCGTTGAAATTTTATAACAGAAAGACTCTATCAGCCATCCTTTTTCTGCCAAAGGGATTCTTCCTTATGATGTTCTCCTTGCTAAGCACAAAGGGAGTAAATAAAAAGTTTCTGCATACGGTTCACACAGCAAAAGGCAAGGAGTAATCGCAAAAGGGCCATATTGCTTTTCGCTGGCAATTATCATATCTTTGCTAGGCTTTTTAGTAAAAATCTTTAATATTAACTTTTAATAAAGAGAACTATGTCAAACCATTATGATGTTGAAAAATTACTCTTTCGCAGACAATTTATCATGGGCTCAGCTCATGTTGATCAGTTTCCAACCTGGGAAAAAGCACAATTTGCTAATGGCTATTTTCTGACAATCCATCCCGACCTACCCTATTGTAAAGCAACTAAAAACGAATTTGAAATTCTCTTACTTGGCTTTATCATTGATCCTGACCATCCCGAATATTCGAATGAAATGGTTTTACAAACCCTCCTCGACGGGATGAAATCTATTGATGATATTTTCACAAAAAACCTGACGGATAACTTGGGAGGACGATGGATCCTTATGATCAATGACGGGAAAGAGTTGAGAATGTTCCACGACGCTGCTGGATTACGGCAGATCTGTTATATGAAAGACCCACAGCATGGCATCTGGTGTGGATCAACTCCCGGTATTCTTGCTGAACAATTCAACCTCAAAATAGGTAAAGATGCCCAGGCATTTATCGATTCACCACAATGGGAACATGCCCATGAATGGTGGTGGCCAGGAACAACCACACCATTTGAAGAGATTTCCCAGGTATTACCAAATTTTTATCTTGATCTCAAAACTTGTGCAACCCATCGCTACTGGCCTAACAAACACTATCCATACCCGATTCCCTACAAAGAAGGGATCGAAAAAAGTGCTACATTACTGAAAAAACTTTGCTATGCCGGGTATCGCCGTTTTCCGGTTGAAGGAACCCTGTCGGCAGGATATGACTCGCGTACCATTCTTGCAGCCAGTAAGGAGTTTGCCAAAGAAATTGAATATCTTACACTTATATATTGGTCCTATACAGAAGAGAGTGCGGATGCATCCATCTCCAAAAGCCTGATTCACGACTTGGGCCTGAAACAGCAAATTGTGAAATGTCTGAAAGAGTCAACAAAAGAGTTCAATGAGATCTATTTCAGAAATGTCACCACAGCACATCCCGCCTATGCCATTATCAACGAAACATTGATACAACACTTTCCTCAGGACAAAATTGCCATAAAGGGAACGGTCAGCAGTGAGGTGATGCGTGAACAGTACATTGATAAAACGCGGAAGAAGGACGGGAAGAACTTTGCCCAGATCTCAGGGTTTAATGGCAATAAGTTCATGGAGAAACATCTTCAGTTGTGGCTGGATGAAGCCCTCCCCTATGCAAAAAAATACAATGTACATATAAATGAAATGTACGGATGGGAGCAGCAAACCGGTAAATGGCAGGCGATGACCCAGGCAGAGGGTGATATTGCCCAAGAGGTTTTTGTACCATTTAACTGCAGAAACCTTATCATGAATATGCTTGAGGTGAATGACAAATATCGCCGACCATTTTATTACAAACTGTACTATGAGATGGTGCAGTTTAATTGGCCTGCTTGCAACGCCTATCCCATGAATCCTCAAAAAAGGGGATGGAAACCCAGAACAAAGAATATCATAAGAGCTCTTGGTCTCTACCCTCTTTTCATCACGGTATTCTATAAAATCTATAAGCAGAAGAGTCACTTTTAACTATATCCAGATCTTATGAAGATTGCCATCGAGGGACAACGATTATTCCGGGCTAAAAAGCACGGAATGGATATGGTAGCGCTCGAATTAATAAAAAACCTGCAGCAAATAGACAGCAGCAATCAATACGTGGTTTTTATTAAACCGGATACCGACCACTCTTGCCTTAGTGACTCAGACAATGTTAAACTGGTTGAACTCCCGGGGATGACTTACCCCTATTGGGAACAGGTGGCGTTGCCAAGAGCAGCAAAAGAATATGGGTGTGACCTTTTGCATTGTACCAGCAATACGGCTCCAATCTTCACCAGGATGCCCCTTGTTGTTACATTGCATGACATCATATACATGGAGAGCTTAAGTTTGTTCAAGAAATCGATGACATCGTACCAACGCTTTGGAAATCTTTACAGACGGTACATCGTTCCTGAAGTTGTGCGTAAAAGTAAACGAATCATTACCGTTTCAAATTTTGAGAAAGAGCGGATAGCAAAGTTCTTTGGAATGAAAGATGATCCACGTCTTGTTGCAATACATAATGGCGTTGGAGAACATTTTAAACGGATTTCCGATTCCGCTGTATTAGAGAGGGTTAAGAAACAATACAATCTCCCGGATAAATTTTTCTTCCATCTGGGGAACACCGACCCCAAAAAAAACACAAAGGGCGTTTTAGCCGCTTATTCTGCTTTTCTTAAAAAGAGTGATCAAAAGATCTCTTTGGTTATGCTTGATTTCGATTTAGGAGAACTGGACAGGATTTTGACGGAAATTGGAGATGCCGATTTGAAGCAATACATCCACCTTACAGGCTATGTTGTGAATTCGGATCTGCCTGCTATCTATTCCCTGACTTCAATTTTCCTCTATCCCTCTCTTCGTGAAAGTTTTGGACTCCCCATTCTCGAAGCTATGGCATGCGGTACGCCTGTCATTACTTCAACTACATCGTCTATGCCTGAAATTGCAGGGGATGCCGCCTACCTTGTTGATCCCTTCGACACAGCTCAGATTACTAATGCTATTTTTAAGTTACTGAAATCAAGCTCATTATGCGATGAGTTGATTAAAAAAGGGTATGCTCAAGCAAAACTATTCTCTTGGAGGGCCATGGCAGAGCAAGTTTTAAACCTATACAAGGAAGTGGTATAACCTAAATGAACAAGTTTATGATAAAAGGAAGAGATTTCGTTGTGTTTAGTCTGCACCAATGGGAAGACTTCAATATCTCCAGATCGACATCCCTGGAAATTTCCCGGAATAATCGGGTATTATTTGTCAATGTTCCACTCTATCGAAGCAATTGGCTTCGGGGTAGAAATAATCCTGAATTTCAGAAGAGATTTGATGTATTGTCGAATAAAGCACCTGAAATAGAGAAAATAAGCGAAAGTATCTGGCTGATGAACCCACGGATCGTTCTTGAATCCATTAACTGGATCAACTCTCCCTGTCTCTTTGATTACTTCAATAAAATCAACGACAAGCGACTGGCAAAGCGAATTAAACATGCAATGAATGAGCTTGGATTCCACGATGTGATCGTCTTGAACGACACATCCATGATCATTGGGTACTACCTGAAAGAACTACTCAATCCTGATCTGTATATCTATTTGCTCAGAGATGCTGTCACCCTGGTACCCTACCATGCTAAACATGGCACTCGATTAGAACCAAAACTCATTGCTAAATCAGACTTGATGGTGACTAACTCTCCTTTCTTCGACAATTTCAAAGCCAAACATAATCCCGAATCCTATTATGTTGGCCAAGGTTGTAATCCAGATCTATATTCAGATCCCGATGGGAAGCTCCCTTTACCTGAAGATACAGTTTCGTTGAAAAGACCTATTATTGGTTATGTTGGAATGTTGACCAGTTTACGCCTTGATATTCAGTTGTTAGTTGAAATGGCCGAGAAAAGACCTGATTGGACCCTGTTGCTTGTCGGACCTGAAGATGACGATTTTAAAAAAAGTAGACTCCATCAAATGCAAAATGTAGTATTCCTAGGGAAAAAACCAATCAAAGAGGTCCCTGCCTATATGAAATCCTTTGACATTGCAATCAACCCCCAGATCGTAAATAAGATAACGGACCTTAACTACCCATTAAAGACTGACGAGTACCTGGCCATGGGAAAGCCTGCTGTTGCTACTAAAACAACCTTCATGGAATTCTACTTCAAGGATTCAACCTACCTTGCCACCGGTTCTGATGAATACATAACCTGCATTGAAAAAGCATTGAAAGAGGACTCCGCCGAACTTGCTAAAGAAAGAAAGGCTGTGGCCCAATCACATAGTTGGGAACATTTTGTCAACCGCATCTTCGAACCAGCTATTAAGATCATGAAGGAAAGATCCTCCAAGCAATAAGAGAATAAAAACGATGGACATTGTCGTCATAGGGTTACAAAGTTGGGATATCGAGTTAGGGAGCAATTGCATTGATATCGCGAAAGAGCTAATCCGATACCATCGGGTACTTTATGTCAACTACCCTCTGGATCGCATGACGATACTCAGACATCGAAAGAATCCATTGATTCAAAATAAGATTCGGGTTTATAAAAAACTCGACCCCGATCTAATTCAACTCCAGGAGAATCTGTGGATTTACACACCTCGGGTGATTCTTGAATCGATCAACCGGATTCATTCAACTTTATTGTTTGATTTCTTCAATAAATTAAACAACGAACGATTCGCGCGAAAAATCAAACAAGCCTGTGCTCGGATCGGATTTAAGAAATTTATTCTATTTAATGACAATGATATTTACCGGGCATACTATTTCAAAAAGCTTCTGAATCCTGAATTATTCATCTATTATTCCCGGGATAACATGATTGAGACTGATTATTACCGGAAACATGGTACACGGCTTGAAGGAAATCTGATTCGCCAGGCAGATCTGACATTCACAAACTCTACTTACCTGGAAGATTATGCTAGAAAATTCACCACACAAGCGTTTTTTGTAGGGCAAGGATGGGATGTTAATCTCTACACTGCGAGAAATGTCAAATCCACCCCCCAGGATATTGAGAAAATACAACATCCGATCATTGGATATACTGGCGCTATAAGGTCCCTTCGACTTGATATTGAATTACTGATTTACCTGGCGAAGAATCGATTGGATTGGAATATTGTTCTGATTGGCCCTGAAGACGAGCAGTTCACTCAATCTGAACTGCATCAACTCCCCAATGTAATATTCTTGGGCCGTAAGGAATTGGGAATGTTACCCACATACATCCATTGTTTTGATGTAGCCATCAATCCTCAGGCGGTCAATCCTGTTACTATCGGCAATTATCCAAGGAAAATAGATGAGTATCTTGCGATGGGTAAACCTGTCGTTGCTACACGTACCAAAGCGATGGAGATCTTTTCCGGGATTACCTACCTGGCAGATGATTATCAGGGTTTTCTTGAGTGCATCGAACAGGCCCTTGTCGAAGATTCACTTGAGAAAGAGCAACAACGTGTTGATTTTGCCAGCGATCACACCTGGGAAAATGTTGTGATGGGAATGAATAAATTAATTACACAGTACGTTCCAAAATCCTGAGCCATATGGGTATAGTACAAAAATTTAAAGATAGCCCAAAACTCAAAAGGCTGGCATACAACCTGATGAGTCCAAGAAATCAGTTTCGCCCTCGTCTATGGGTCAAACTTTTTATCAATCCTTTTGTACATAAAAAAGGGAAAGGTTCCCTTATTCGGCCCAGGACTAGAATGGATGTGATGCCATGGAATGCATTTCGCCTGGGACCCTACTCTACGATTGAAGACTTCACAACTGTGAATAATCTTGTGGGAGACGTTATTATCGGAGAACGTACCCGAATCGGCTTATCAAATGTGATTATCGGTCCTGTGACCATTGGAAACGATGTAATTTTTGCTCAACATGTTGTCCTCTCCGGGTTGAATCACGGATATGAAGATGTTACAAAATCTCCGACATACCAGGAGACAAAGAAAGGATTGATCACTGTTTGTGATGATGTTTGGATTGGTGCCAATTGCGTGATACTTCCCGGTGTAACAGTCGGCAAACACAGTGTGGTTGCAGCCGGGAGTATTGTAAGGCGCAATGTACCAGCCTTTTCCGTTGTTGCAGGGAATCCTGCCAAAGTGATGAAACTATACAATAAGGAGAAGAAAATCTGGGAATTTAAGATATAACCAAAATCACCCAACATGTTAACCTTGAAAATTCTTTTCTGGATTTTTCTCTTCATCATTTTTTATACCTATATCGGCTATGGAATTCTCCTCTTTATTCTCATCCGACTGAAACGGTTAATGGTAGGAAGATCCAATCAAGACATTGGAGAACTCTATGAGCCAGAAGTCACCCTCTTTGTCGCTGCCTACAATGAGAAAGATTTCCTGGATAAAAAGATAGAGAATTCAAGATCCCTGGATTATCCGAAAGAGAAGGTCCGTCAGATTTGGATTACAGATGGATCAGATGATGGAACACCTGATCTGTTAAAGATGTACGAAGATGTTGAAGTTTATCATAAACCCGAACGTGCAGGGAAGATCGCTGCCATGAATCGCGGTATGGAATTTGTAAAAACACCGATTGTCATCTTCTCTGATGGCAATACGATGCTAGGTCATGAATCCATCCGCAGGATTGTCAATCTTTTCAGGGATCCCAAGGTTGGATGTGTCTCCGGTGAAAAAAGGGTTGCACTAACTGGCTCCACGGCAGCAACCGAAGGAATATACTGGAAGTATGAAAGTACACTAAAAAGATGGGATGCAGAGTTGAATTCCGTTGTTGGAGCTGCAGGTGAGCTATTTGCTGTGCGGACAGAACTTCACGAACCCGTTGAAGCAGATACACTACTGGATGACTTTATCATCTCCCTCAGGATCGCCGAGCAAGGCTATACGATCCAATACGATCCCGAAGCATACGCTCTGGAGAATCCTTCAGCCAATGTAAGGGAAGAACTAAAACGCAAGATTCGCATCTCTGCAGGAGGCATTCAGTCAATTGTTAGGCTCAAAGAGCTTCTTAACCCCTTCAAATACGGAATCCTCTCCTTCCAGTACATCTCACACCGTGTATTAAGATGGACACTGGCCCCAGTCGGGCTCCTTGTCATTCTCATCTGTAATCTCTTCCTTGCATTAAACGCAGGCTTTTTAAACTTCCACAGTGTTTATATATGGTTGTTCTGGGGACAAGTGGTGTTTTATGCAGCCGCACTTACCGGATGGCTTCTGGAAGACAGGAACATTAAGATAAAACTACTCTATATACCATTTTACTTTTTCATCATGAACCTTGCGGTATATCTGGGGTTTTTCCGGTATATCAAAAAGCAGCAATCAGTCAATTGGGAACGCGCAAAAAGAGGATAATGAAAACACAACTCATCATTCAATTTATTGTATTGTTGCTCCTCTCCTATCATACTGCGAGCGGACAAACACAGTATTGTGCATTATCGATTCCGGCATCGGAAGGGAATATTGACGGGCGTTCCAATGCCTCAGGAATTCAACCTGGCGATACCATCTGCCTGTTGCCTGGACAGAAATCCTATTTATGGATTACTCATCTCCATGGCACACCGGAAGAACCAATTGTAATCATCAATACGATCGGAATTGTTTCAATTACACAGTTCTACTACGGTGTCAAGTTCGATTCGTGTTCCTTTATCAAACTATCTGGAAAAGGCATCGGTACATTCGCATATGGAATAAATATACACAATGTGGATGGTGCAGGAATAAGCATTGAAGGGTTGAGTACGGATATTGAGGTAGAGGGAATCGAGATCTCGTTTACTCTCTTTCCCGGAATTTTCTGCAAAAGTGATCCGGATTGCGAGTTCAACTCCACCAGGGACAAATACACCATGCGAAATGTCTCCCTGCATGATAATTACATCCATGATACAGGGATGGAGGGTTTCTATGTGGGGAGTTCGTTTTACACAGGAATCACTATTACATGCGACGGGAAAGACACAACCCTCCTTCCCCACCTTATCCGTGGATTGAAAGTATTTAATAACCGGATAACAAGGACAGGCTGGGATGGTCTCCAGGTCTCCTCAGCAGATTCGTCCTGCGCAATTTATGGAAACGATATTTCCTATGATAGCGAATCTGCTGAATTGAACCAGATGAGTGGAATCATTATAGGTGAAGGCAGTGTTTGTGACTGCTTCAACAACCAAATCCAAAACGGTAAAGGAAATGGAATTCAGGTGTTGGGCCTTGGCGGCAATAAAGTTTATAACAACCTTATTTTCAATGCCGGAAGAACGTATTATCCGGAATATCCATATATGAATGGAATCTATGTAGGAGATCAAAGTACTACTCCCGGTGCCAGCTTTCTAATAGCCTACAACTCCATAATATCTCCCAGAGATTATGGAATCGACTTCAGAAGTTCAACAACTTCGGGCAACCAATTCGTCAACAATATCGTAATGAATTATGGAAGAGAAGTTTCACTGGGTGGGAATATCTCTATTGTAAATAACAATATATTCCCAACTCTTGATCAAACTCAATTTGTTGATATGAGTGGAGGCAATTTTGATCTCAAACCAACTGCGTTAGCCGTAAATGCTGCTATTGAAGTTAGCCAGCTGGATCTCACCTACGATATTATCAACCGGAATCGTCCTTTTGCACTCGTTAATGATATAGGGGCTTATGAGTGCCACGATACATCCCTTATTGCAATTCCAGAAATGGTCAAAGATCCCTCTATCTGTTTATATATCGAACGTGCTTATCGTACCGACGTCCTGATTATCAGATATTTCATATCGGTTCATAGTGCTGTTCAAATCGGGTTATATAACCTTACAGGACAGCTTGTAAAAATGGTGGTGGACACAAAGCACATTCAGGGGGAGTATGAAGAGCAACTTGATGTAGGTGATATTTCCGCGGGAATATACATCTTCAGGATGACTGCCTGTAACGAATATATTTCGAAAAAAATTCAGCTATGCAGGTGATATGGCCAAGCATATCCTTATCTTTACTCTGATTAAAAAGCTAATTTCTTTGATATGAAGATCCCAGGAAAAAGTTTAATCCCATTCTGGCTTGGTAAAAAGCTAAGAGGAGGCTGGCAAAAGTATTTATCGGTTAAGTACAAGGGAACTGATTTTTATTGCCCTTATTGTGAAAACTCCTTCTCAAAATTCCTTCCAGGTGGGATTGATATCCCGGTCCTGAAAGAAAAGGAGGTCATTGGAGGTGGTTACAGGGATAATATGCTTTGTCCAAGATGTTTTTCTGTTGACCGCGACAGGCTTATTTATTTGTTCCTGAAAGAGGAAACGAACGTGTTTTCTGCCAAGTTAAAAGTACTCCACATTGCTCCGGAAGGTTGTTTGCGAGGGTTGCTGATGTCATTGCCAAACATCGAGTACCGTTCTGGCGTCAAGTATTATGAAGGTTATTACTACGACAGAAATGTAAACCTAATGGATGTTACTTCCCTGCCATTTGATTCTGAGTCGTTTGATGTGGTTATTTGTAATCATGTTCTGGAACATATTGAGGATGACAGCAAGGCATTAAAAGAGATCTACCGTATTTTAAAACCTGGAGCCTGGGCCATATTACAGGTTCCAATTTCCATGAAACTAAAAGAGACCTATTATGACCCTTCTATCAAAACACCCGAAATGAGAGAAAAGGAATATGGCCAGTTTGATCATGTAAGAATCTATGGACAGGATTATGCTTCTTTTATTGAAAAACACGGATTTAAAGTCAAAAGATACACTCCATTTGATGAAAATCACAATCAACACGAGCTTAAAAAATTAGCTCTGAATCATAAGGAATTACTCTATGTTGCATATAAATGATTAGTATGAGCTCGCTTACTATGATCATTGTCTTAACTCTTAGTGTCATTTTGTTGGTAGTTGCACTAGTTTTTCTATTCCTGCTAAAAAAAAGGGGGCAGAAGCTTTTTAACCAACTCACTGAGAAAGATGCTGATGTACAACGATTAATCAAGGAGAGGGATAATCTTGAAGGGCAGTTACGGGTGGTTGAAAAGTATGAGGAAGGTGATAACGAAACAAAAAAGCTCAAGACCGGTATTGAACTCACTCTGAAGAAGGCGCTCAAGAGAGCAGAAGAGGAAAACTTTCAGAAAAACACCTTCCTCTCAAACCTCAGCTCAGAGATTCGGACACCATTGAACAATATCATTGGATTTGCCAGTTTGCTGGAAACGGAGACATCCCTGATCGAAAACAAAGAGTTGTTTGAATATGCCAGAGGTATCTCGGAAAGCGGTGACAGGTTGATCAATCTGCTCAATAACATCATAGACATAAGCCGTATTGAATCACACGACATGGATATTGTTATTAAGCCATGTTCAGTATCTACTGTTATATCAAGTGTAGCACAGCTATACGTTTTTAAAGCCAACGACCAGAAAATAAAATTCAACATCATCAACAAAGATATACCCGATGCCCTTGCAGATGATAAAGTACTTGCCAAGATATTAGGGGGGATCGTTGATAATGCTATCAAATATACCGAAAAAGGCTTTGTAAATATCTCCACCGGTTTTGGTCATAAAACGAACGAGATCACAATTCGGGTGAAAGATTCAGGTTGTGGCATAGATCCCACCTACCTAAAGGAGATATTTAACGCTTTTCGTCGTGAAAGTCCTGGCTACAGTACAGAACTTCAGGGAACAAGACTTGGGCTTCCAATTGCCAAGCGACTGGTTGAAATGATGGACGGAGCCATCGAAATTGAATCAAAAAAGGGAGAAGGGACAACAGTAACACTTTTCCTGAAAGCAGAGGCAGAACATGTTGAACATGATACTACTGATGCTGAAGAGAAATCAGCCATTGAAGATACTCTTCCCCGGAAAACGAAGATCCTACAGGATCTTAATATTTTT